>Ga0207695_10000268_pt1 | contig 130752 bp, 120 predicted proteins | sample KBSC54metaG_FD_184354 | JGI IMG/M metagenome (GOLD analysis project Ga0207695, IMG submission 184354) | Corn rhizosphere microbial communities from Kellogg Biological Station, Michigan, USA - KBS C5-4 metaG (SPAdes) (version 2) | ecosystem: Host-associated > Plants > Roots > Rhizosphere >... | reverse complement strand
ACAAGGTAGTCATCACGGTCGCGCCGTACGGCCCCGAATGGATGCCCGCCGATTTTCCGGAAGACATTCCGGTGACGATGGACGAGCACGTGCAGAAGGCCGTCGACTGCTACAACGCGGGCGCGACGGTGCTGCACCTGCATGTGCGCGAGCTCGACGGCAAGGGCAGCAAGCGGCTGTCGAAGTTCAACGAACTGCTCGGCCGGCTGCGCGAAGCCGTGCCCGACATGATCCTGCAGGTGGGCGGCTCGATCTCGTTCGCGCCGGAAGGCGACGGCGCGGAAGCGAAATGGCTGTCCGACGACACGCGGCACATGCTCGCCGAGCTGACGCCCAAGCCCGACCAGGTGACGGTCGCGATCAACACCGTGCAGATGAACATCACCGAGCTGATGAACCGCAACGACATCGCCGGCACGTCGCTGAACGAAACCGCGTACTGGGACGCGTACCGCGAGATGACCGTGCCGGCCGGCCCCGGCTGGGTCGACGAACACCTGCGCCGCCTGCAGGCGGCCGGCATCCAGCCGCATTTCCAGCTCACCGGCATGCACGCGCTCGAAACGCTCGAACGGATCATCCGCCGCGGCGTCTATCGCGGTCCGCTGAACGTCACGTGGGTCGGCATCGGCGGCGGCTTCGACGGCCCGAATCCGTACAACTTCATGGAATTCGTGCGGCGCTGCCCGGACGGTGCGTGCATCACGCTCGAATCGCTGATGAAGAACGTGCTGCCGATCAACACGATCGCGATGGCGCTGGGCCTGCATCCGCGCTGCGGGATCGAGGACACGATCATCGACCAGAAGGGCAACCGGATGACGTCGGTGCAGCAGGTCGAGCAGTGCGCGCGCATCGCGCGCGAACTCGGCCGCGACATCGCGACCGGCAAGGAAGCGAAGGCGATCTACCGGATCGGCGTGCAGTACGACGGTATCGACGAAACGCTCGCGCAGCTCGGGATGGCGCCGAACCGCCGGCCGGGCCAGGTGAGCGTGCCGCTGCGCGCGGCCTGACGCGCGGCGCATCCGGGCGGCCCGCGAGCGCCGCCCGCCGATCGATGTGGTGCGGCACCCACCCTCGCGCAGCGCGCGAGGCAAGCTCCGCCGAACGGAGCGGGGCCGCGCAAGCCGCGCCGGCGCGTTATCGCGCCGGTGCCGGAGGAGACACGCATGTTGATTCATCATGTCGAGCCGTCGCTGCAGAGTCTGACGGCCACCGAGCGGCGCGCGCCTGCGTACGCGTGGCTCGTGTTCGGGCTGACCGTCGGCCTGCTGCTGTCGGACTACATGTCGCGGCAGGTGCTCAACGCGGTGTTTCCGCTGCTCAAGCATGCGTGGAACCTGTCGGACACGCAGCTCGGTTCGCTGTCCGGCGTCGTCGCGCTGCTGGTCGGCCTGCTGACGTTTCCGCTGTCGGTGCTCGCCGATCGCTTCGGCCGCGTGCGCAGCATCGTGCTGATGGCCGCGTTGTGGAGCATCGCGACGCTCGGCTGCGCGCTGTCGACCAACTACGCCGAAATGCTCGTGGCGCGCGGCCTCGTCGGGCTCGGCGAAGCCGCGTACGGCAGCGTCGGCGTTGCGCTGATCCTCAGCATCTTTCCGGCCCGCCTGCGCGCGACGCTGACCGGCGCGTTCATGGCCGGCGGCGCGTTCGGCTCCGTGTTCGGGATGGCGCTCGGCGGGCTGGTCGGCGCGCATCTCGGCTGGCGCTGGTCGTTCGGCGTGATGGCCGCGCTCGGCATCGTGCTGCTCGCCGCGTATCGCTGCGCGGTGACCGAACGGAGGCTTGCTGCCTGCCGCGTCGAGCCGTGCCGGCGCGATGCCGATGCGCCGCGCGACCTGCGCGGCAGCGTGCGTGCGCTGGTGTCCGGGTTGTTCGCGTCGCGCTCGGTGATCTGCGCGTATCTCGGCAGCGGGCTGCACCTGTTCGTGCCGGGCGCGCTGTTCGCATGGCTGCCGAGCTACCTGAACCGCTACTACGCGATGGCGCCCGACCGTGCCGCCGTGCTCGCGGCCGGCTTCGTGCTGCTCGCGGGCGTCGGGATGGTCGGCTGCGGCATCGTCACCGACCGCGTCGGCCGCGCCGACGGTTCGCGCAAATGGCTGACCGCGATCGCGTATTGCGTGCTGACGGGCATCTGCCTCGCGGTCGCGTTCCGGCTGCCGCCCGGGCCGCTGCAGCTCGCGCTGATCTGCGCGGGCATGCTGGTCGGCGCGGGCGCGTCCGGCGCATCGGGCGCGATGGTCGCGAACCTGACGCCGGCCGCGATCCACGCATCGGCGTTCGCGACGCTCACGCTCGCCAACAACCTGCTCGGCATGGCGCCGGGCCCGCTGCTGACGGGGTGGGTCGCCGATCGCGCCGGGCTCGTCGGCGCACTGCAATGGATTCCCGTCGTGCCGCTCGCGGCCGCCGTGCTGTTCGCGATCGGACGCGCGCGCTACGCGGCCGATCTCGCGCGCGTCGAACGCGAACGGCGCGCGACGCACCTTTCCTGAACCCTCCCGGAGGCTGCATGACCCTGGCGACCACGCCCACCATCCTGATCGTGCCCGGCTTGCGCGATCACGTCGAAGACCACTGGCAGACGCACCTCGAACGGCGCCTGCCGAACGCACGCTCCGTCGCGCCGCTGGAAGCCGACAAGCTGAGCCGCGCCGCGCGCGTCGGGGCGCTCGACGCGGCGCTGGCCGAGATCGACGGCCCCGTGATCCTCGTCGCGCACAGCGCGGGCGTGATGATCGCCGTGCACTGGGCGCGGCAGGCCACGCGCGCGATCCACGGCGCGCTGCTCGCTGCGCCGGCCGATCTCGATACGCCGATGCCCGACGGCTATCCAACCCCTGAAGCGATCGATGCGCACGGCTGGACGCCCGTGCCGACCGCACGGCTGCCGTTCCCGAGCCTCGTCGCCGCGAGCCGCAACGATCCGCTCGCGCGCTTCGAACGCGTCGAGGCGCTGGCGGCCGGGTGGGGTAGCAAGCTCGTCGATCTCGGCGACGTCGGGCACTTGAACCCGGCGTCCGGCTATGGGGAGTGGCGTGACGCGGAACGGCTGATCGGCGAGGTCGTGGCGCTCGGCGCTTCCTGAGTATCGATCCGCAACGCGCCGGGCCTGATCCGGTTCCGGCGCGAACACCCGTCACCGTCGGGCCGCCGCGCGGCTCTGAACCGATTCCATTTCTCAGCCCACTGATATACGACGTCCTAACACAATGCGTAATCGATGCCGCGGCGTTTCACAAAAATCGGTCAGCGCGCAAATCGTCAACCAGCGGAAGGTTTTTGTCAGGGAAAGTCCCGCCCCGCGCGTCATGGTTTTTTGTTGACCGACATCGTATAACGCCGTCATGATTTCCCGAAAGAAAGGTCCCATCCACCGACCGAAGCGAGGAGACATGAACACAACCACGATCGCGCGCCGTGCCCGCCGGATTGCCGTCGCGCTGGGCTTCACGCTGACGGCGGCAGGGGCCGCGACGGCCGTTGCCGCGCCCGTGTCGCTGAACATCGTCGACGTCGCGGGCAACCTGCAGCTCACGCAGAAGGCCATCGAAGCCTTCAGGGAAAAGAACCCGAACCTCGTATCGAACGTCACGTTCACGAATGCGCCGGCGCCGCAGTTGCCGGGCAAGATCAAGGCGATGCAGGCGGCCGGGCGCTCCGACATCGACCTCGTGCTGACGGGCACCGACGCGCTGGCCGCCGGCATCGAACAGAACCTGTGGCAGAAACTGCTGCCCGACGATGCGGCCGCGTTCCCCGGCGTGCTCGACAAATACGCGCCCGGCCCGCGCAAGATGCAGGATCTCGCGCAAGGCTTCGGCCTCGCCGTCACCTATATGCCGGCCGGCCCGCTGCTCGAATACAACCCGGCGAAGGTGAGCAACCCGCCGAAGACGCCCGACCAGCTGCTCGCGTGGTGCAAGGCGCACCCGAACAAGCTGATCTACGCGCGCCCGGCGAACTCGGGCCCCGGCCGCACGTTCCTGATGGGGCTGCCGTACGTGCTCGGCGACAAGAATCCGCAGGACCCGATCAACGGCTGGGACAAGACCTGGGCGTTCCTGAAGGCGTTGAACGACTGCGTCCCGTACTACCCGGGCGGCACGTCGGCCGTGATGAAGGAACTCGGCGAGGGCACCCGCGACATGACCGTGACCGTTACCGGCTGGGATCTCAACCCGCGCGCGCTCGGCATCGTGCCGGCCGAGTTCCGGGTCCAGGCGTTCGACAACATGACGTGGGTCAACGACGCGCACTACATGGTGATCCCGAAGGGCGTGCCGAAGGAAAAGCTCGACGTGCTGTTCAAGCTGATGAACTTCCTGCTCGAACCGGCGCAGCAGGCGATGACCTACGACGACGGCTACTTCTATCCGGGCCCGGCGGTGAAGGGCGTGACGCTCGAGATGGCGCCCGCGCACAGCCAGGAGGTGATCCGCAAGTTCGGCCGACCCGAATACGCGAAGCTGCTCGCCGATCGTCCGCACGTACAGCCGCTCAGCGCGCAGGCGATGGTCGCCGCGTTCCAGAAGTGGGATCGCGAGATCGGTTCGCAGAAATCGAAATGACGCTTGAACCGGCGGGCGCCGCGGCGCCCGCGTTCATGGAGTTCGCGCAATGAAGCACAGTTTCGAACGCTTGCGGCTCGACGGCGTGTCCCGCAGCTTCACCAACGCGGAAGGCGCGCAGGTCGCCGCGCTGGACGGGCTCGACCTCGAGATCCGGCGCGGCGAGTTCATCGCGCTGCTCGGCCCGTCGGGCTGCGGCAAGTCGACGGCGCTGAACTGCATCGCGGGGCTGCAGCCGCTCACGAGCGGCGGCATCTGGCTCGACGACACGCGCATCGACGTGCTGCCGCCCGAGCGCCGCGGCTTCGGGATGGTGTTCCAGAACTACGCGCTGTTTCCGCACATGTCGGTGCTCGACAACGTCGGCTTCGGCCTCAAGATGCGCGGCATGGCGAAGCAGGAAACGCGGCGGCGCGCGCAGCAGGCGCTCGAACTCGTGCAGCTCGTCGGCCATGAAGGCAAGCTGCCCGGGCAGTTGTCGGGCGGGCAGCAGCAGCGCGTCGCGATCGCGCGCGCGATCGTCATCGAGCCGCCGCTCGTGCTGATGGACGAGCCGCTGTCGAACCTCGACACGAAGCTGCGCATCGAGATGCGCGCGGAGATCCGCCGTATCCACACGCAGCTCGAACGCGCGACGATCTACGTGACGCACGACCAGGACGAGGCGCTGTCGATGGCCGACCGCATCGTCGTGATGAAGGAGGGCGTCGTGCAGCAGGTCGCGTCGCCGAAGGACGTCTACACGCGCCCGCACAACCTGCATGTCGCGCGCTTCATGGGCTATCGCAACGTGCTGCCGTTCACGCTCGAAGGGATGGCCGGCGACTACGTGAACGTCGCAGCCGGCGGCGTGCGCCTAACGGGCGTGCCGATGGCCGGCTTCGACGCGAAGGACGTCGTGGTCGCGCTGCGCCCCGACGACATCGAGCGCGCGGACGACGCCGGCAACAACGCGTTCGACGCGACGGTCGAAACGGTCGAGTACGGCGGCCGCGACTCGCTGATTCGCGCGATCGCGCCGTTCGGTTCGATCTGGGCGCGCGTCGCCGGCGAATTCTCGGAAGGCGAACGGTTGCGGCTGCGCGTCGCGCCGTCGCGCACGCTCGTCTATGCGGGAGACGCGACATGAGCCGCCCGACCGCGGCGCTGTCCCGCCGGGAGGCTGCATGAGCACGCTTGCGGCCGGCACGCCGCGCGACGCGAAGGCCTGGCTCGTCACGCCCGCGCTCGGGTTCATCGTCGCGCTGTTCATCTATCCGTTCGCGTACGGCCTCGTGCTGTCGTTCCAGCCGACGAACGGCGGCGGCGCGCTCGCGAACTACGTGCAGTTCTTCACCGATACCGCGATGTGGCCGACCGTGCTCGTCACGCTGAAGCTCGCGGTGCCGGCCACGCTGCTCAACGTCGGAGTCTCGGTGCCCGTCGCGTTCGCGCTGCGCCGCCATTCGCCGTACCAGAAGTTCGTCACGACGCTGCTCGTGATTCCCGTCACGCTCGGCACGGTGCTCGTCGCCGACGGGATGCTCACGTACTTCGGGCCGAACGGCTGGTTCCCGCAGGCGCTGCAGGGGCTGCACCTGTACACCGACGAAGTGCGCCTCACGCACAACTACTGGGGCGTGCTGCTGTCGCTGATCGTGTCGGGCTTTCCGTTCGCGTTCCTGCTAATGCTGTCGTACATCAGCGGCATCGACCCGACGCTCGCGCGCGCGGCGGCGACGCTCGGCGCGAACCCGTGGCAGCAGTTCCGGCAGATCTACCTGCCGCTGCTCGTGCCGGGGCTCACGATGGCCGCGTGCCTGTCGTTCGTGCAGGCGTTCTCGGTGTTCCCGTCGGCCGTGCTGCTCGGCGCGCCGGCCGGGCCGACGCGCGTGATCTCGATCGCGGCGGCCGAGGCCGCGTTCGAGAGCTACGACTATTCGCTCGCGTCGGCGATCGCGATCGTGATGGGCTTCGTGCAGTTGCTGGTGGTCGCATCGATGCTCGGCGCGCGCCGCTTCTTCTACACGGGGCCGGTGACGGGGGGCAAGGGCTGATGGCGACCGACAATCGTGCCGCGCCGGCCTGGCCGCCGAAGCAGGGTTCGCCCGATGCACGGCCCGTCGATGCGAGGCAGCCGCAAAAGATGAGAAGCAACCTCGCCGGCCGTGCCTGGAAGGCGCTCGTCTGGGGGCTGATGGCGTTCTTCCTGCTGAACGTGATGCTGCTGATCGCGACCGTCGCGGTGAACTCGGTCGCGACGCGCTGGTTCGGCACGCCGCTGCCGCAGGGCTTCACGCTGCGCTGGTATGCGAAGGCGTGGGAGGACTTCCAGCTCGCGAGCGTGCTGTGGGTGACGGTCGAGGTCGTCGGCGCGGTCGTGCTGCTGTCGATCGCGCTCGGCGTGCCGGCCGCCTATGCGCTCGCGCGCGTGCGGTTTCGCGGCAAGCGCTTCGCGCTGCTGGTGTTCCTGCTGCCGCTGATGGTGCCGCCCGTCACGTACGGGATTCCGATGGCGACCGTGATGTACAAGGTCGGGCTCGCGGGCACGCTGCCGGGCGTGATCCTCGCGAACCTCGTGCCGGCGCTGCCGTTCGTGATCCTCGTGATGACGCCGTTCATCGAACAGATCGACCCGAATCTCGAAGCCGCCGCGCGCATCTTCGGCGCGAACACGTGGCGCTATTTCCGCTACGTGCTGCTGCCGCTGCTCGTGCCGGGCATGCTTGCGGCGGGGCTGCTCGTGCTGGTGCGCACGATCGGGATGTTCGAGCTGACGTTCTTCACCGCGGGCCCGAGCACGCAGACGCTCGTCGTCGCGCTGTATTACGCGGTGTTCTCGACCGGCGTGCGCGCGCCGCAGTCGATCGACGCAATGGCGATGATCTACATGACCATCACGCTCGTATGGGTCGTGATCGCACTGCAGTTCGTGAGCCCGACGCAGCTCGTCAGCCGCGTGAAGCAGGAGCGGCAGTAGGCGCGGGCGCGGCAGCGGGCGATCGCGTCCGTGCAATTGGTTACAAATGGATACCGCGAACGACACGAGGACGTTGCAGACTACGCGGCATACCGGTCCGGCGAACGTGTTCCCGCGCGCCACCCGACGCTTACTCGACAACGGATATCCATGAAGTTTCAAACGCTGCTGACACTCGGCTGTGCCTCGACGCTGCTGGCCGCCTGCAACCTGCTCCACGACGGTCCCGGATCGAACGACGTCGACGCCGCGGTGCGCCGCGCGCTCGAAGCGGAAAACCACGGCGGCCTGAACGCGCTGTTCGGCCAGCCGCTGCCGGTGTCGGCCGATGTCGTGTCGGCGAAGCCGGACGGCGACTGCAAGAAGCTCGGCGATCGCACGTACTCGTGCGACGTCGTCGTCACGTGGCGCAATGCCGATTACTCGCCGTCGCGCGCGAACCTGACCTTCGTGAAGGCCGCCGACGGCTCGTGGCAGACCTCGGGCGTCGACGCGGCGCTCGCGACCGGCACCGCGAAATCGCTGATCGACCAGATCGGCAAGGCGTGGCATGGCGACGCGGCGAGCGGCGCGTCGGCGCCGAAGTGACGCAGCCGCGACGTCGTTCGCCGTCTGTTCCGGCGCGCCGCGAACTCCAGTTTTCCATCGAGAGATCACGGCATTCGGGCCGTGCAGGCAAGCTTCCCGCCGCGTTGCAGATCGGCGGCCGGTTCCGTTTTAGAATCGGGACCGGATCGCGCCACCACGGCGCGCATTCATCGCGATTCGAATGAGCGAATTTAAGCAAAAGAATGGCGCATTAAAAATCGAATCGAAATTCCGAAAGCAAAACAAAATGCAGCCTTCGCGCGATGACGTTCCCGTGCGGGAAGTGCAATGCCGTCGATAATCCGCGTTTAATCGCCTCCGGCTTGCAGTCGCATTTGATGCAACCTATATATATGACTAATCGCATCATGCCGCGTCGGTAGTTCGGCATGCGGCGGGCATGACCAGATATCAAGAATCAAGAAACCGGGTGCGGAAGGGGAACCCAGCATGGGCAATGGCGTGTGTGTCGCACGAATGTGTTCGGGTACCCGGTTTCCGCATGTATTGCGCGCGCTTGCTCGTGCCGGCCGCCTGCCGTTCGCGCCGATCGTTCGATCCCTTGGCCGGCGCAGCCCGGGATGGACGGCGCCTTCCGTCGGGCCTGAACACGGCCTCGCAGTCCGCCAGCACGCTCGAAGCGCGACGTTGCACCGGACACAGTGACGCTGATGGCCTGCGTTGCCGCGATGACAGGCCCCGGCGCCTGCCTTGCGGCAGAGCCCGGCGTGACCGACGGCGCGATCCGCCTTGGGATGGTCAACGCGCAATCGGGCAATTCGGCAGGCCTCGGGCGCGGGCTGCTGGCGGGCGCGCAAGCCGTGTTCGACGACGTGAACGCGCGCGGCGGCGTGCATGGCAGGAAGATCGACCTCGTGGTCGGCGACGATCGCTACGAGCCCGACAGGACCGTCGACAGCACGCTGGAGATGATCGAACGGGGCAACGTGTTCGCGCTGTTCGGCTATGTCGGCACGCCGACGACCACGGCGGTGCTGCCGATCATCCGGGAGGCCGGCATTCCGCTCGTCGGCCCGTTCACCGGCGCGATGGCGCTGCGCAAGCCGGTCGTGCTGGAGGTATTCAACATCCGCGCCAGCTATGAAGACGAGACCCGCGCGCTGGTCGACCATTTCATCGCGCACGACGGCGCGAAACGGTTCGCGGTGTTCTATCAGGACGACGGCTTCGGGCTCGCGGTGCTGGCGGGCACGCGGCTGGCGCTGCAGCGCCATGGCCTGGAGGTCGTCGCGACCGGCACGTTCCGCCGCGGGACCACGGCGGTCGACACGGGCCTCGCGTCGCTGCTGGACAGCCAGCCGGACGTCGTGGTCATGGCCGGCCCCTATACGCCGATTGCCGCGTTCATCCGCGCGGCACGTCGCGAAGGCCTGAAGGCCCGGCTCGCATCGGTATCGTTCGTCGGCACCGACGACCTGCTGCGCCTGGTCGGCGACGAAGGGGACGGCACGCTGATCTCGCAGGTCGTGCCGCTTCCCCAGAACGACCGGGACGTGATCCGCGACTGCGTACGGCTGATCGAGCGGCGCTTTCCGGGAGAACACGCGGGCGTGGTGCACATCGAGGGCTGCATCGACGCGAAGATCATGCTGATCGGCCTCGAACGCGCCGGCCCGTCGCCGAGCCGGGCGACGCTGAAGCAGGCGCTCGAATCGATCCGGCATCTCGACCTGGGCGGTCTGGTCGCCGATCTGGGCGCGGACAATCACCAGGCGCTGAATGCGGTGTTCCTCTCGAAAATCGCGCACGGCCGCATCGCTCCCGTGGACGCGCCGGCCAGATAACCAGCCGGATGGCCGCGCGCGGGCCGTCCCGATCCCGGAGGCTGCATGGACATCAAGGCCAAGCTTGTCACCGGCACCAGCCTGATGCTGCTGGGCGCGCTGGCGATTTCCGCGACCAGCCTGATCGCGGTGCGCGGCATTGCGTCCGGCGTGCGCACGCTGACGACCGAATCGTTGCCGCTGCAGGTGCGCAGCAACGAACTCCAGCGCGCGTACGCGGAGCTCGCGGTGGATTTCGGCCGGCTCGAGCGGGCGCAGGACGCGTCCGAGCAGGAGCAGGCCACGGCGGAGATCGAAACGCAATTGCAGCGGACTGCCGCTCTCATGGCCGCCGTGCGCGCTATCGACGGGCACGGCGTTGACGCGCCGTCCACCGACCTGCGCACGATGCTGCGGTCGATGAGCGAAGGCGTCGGCCAGCGTCTGCGGGACGAGGCGCGGCTGGGCGCCGAAACCCGTCTGATCGAGCGCATCCAGGCACGGGGCGACGCATTGATGGGCACGATCCGCGCCGAAACCGAACGGCTGGACAGCCAGGCCAACGCGGCAGTGAGCGACGCGCTGGCGGCCAACACAGCGTACAACCGGACGATTCACGCGCTCGACCAGGTTCGCATGAACGTCAAGGACATCGTCAGCGTTGCCGATCATGTCGACGCCGCGCCGAGCCGATACCGGCTCGCTCCGCTGCGGGATCGCATGCAGGCGGCCATCGGCGGTGCGCGCAATGCGCTGGCGATCGCGGCGCCGAGCCTCGAGGCCGCCACGACGCAGGACGTCGCGAATGCGCTCGGGCGCGTGGCGGCCGACATCCTCGACGGCAACGACAGCCTTGTCGCGCTGCGCGGCAGGATGTTCGTGGAGCCGTCCGTCGCGACGCGCTACCACGCGAGGGAGGACAAGGTCCTGCAGTCCCTCGATGCGCTGGACACGAAGCTGGCTGAAATCGCCGACCCGTTCGCGCTGCGGATCGTCAAGGCGCGACAGCGTCTCGACGAAACGATCGCGCTCCAGCGGCAGGCGGCCCGGATCAGGTACCTGTCGACCGTCGTCAACGGCGGCATCAAGGAACTGGCGGCCGACCTTCGCATGGTCGCGCAAAGCAAAAGCACGGAACATCTCCAGCGTGCCGACGCCGACGCACGGGAGAATCTCGGCAAGCTCGCCGCCGCCGCGAGCGCGCTGCGCGATGCGCTGGTCGCGAGCGGGCAGCGCGAGTCGAGCCGCGCGCAGGATGTGGTTCCGCTGGCCGCTGAACTGGCCGGATCCGCACGCCGCATCCTCGCGGTGCGGTCGAACATGTTGTCCAACGACGCGAGCATGCAGCGCATCATCGCGGACGTGGAGACGACCGCGAATCGCCTCGCGGCCTATACGGAGCAGGAGGCCGTGCGCGTCGATCTGCAGCAGCGCAGCATCGTGTCGCAGGTCAATCGCGCGGTGACGAGCGCCATCGCGATGATCGTCGCCGTGTCGTATTTGCTCGCGATCGGCAGCCTCGTGATCAGTCATCGCCTCGGCACGTCGATCTCCCGCCCGCTGGGGAATCTGACGCGCACCATGGCCCGCATCCGCAACGGCAGCGACCTGTCCCTGCGCATGTCCCACAAGGGCCGCGACGAAGTCGCGACCCTGATCGCCGGCTTCAACACGATGCTCGACGAAATCGAACGTCGCGACATCGACCTGCAGGCGGCAATCGCCGCGGCCGAAACCGCGAATTCGGCGAAATCGGAATTTCTCGCGAGGATGAGTCACGAGATCCGCACGCCGATGAACGGCGTGCTGGGCATGACCGAGTTGCTGCAACGCACGCGCCTGACGTCGAAGCAGCGCAAGTTCGTCGACACCGTGTATCGATCCGGTCAGACGCTGCTCATCATCATCGACGACATACTCGATTTTTCGAAGATCGAGGCCGGCAAGCTGACGCTGGAGCACATCGATTTCAACCTGCACCAATTGCTCGACGATGTCGTCGCGCTGCTGGAACCCAATGCGCACCGCAAGGAGCTTGCACTGCTGTTCCGCAAGGCGGATACCGTGCCGCAATGGATGCGAGGCGACCCGGTCCGGCTGCGCCAGATCCTGACGAACCTGATCGGCAATGCAATCAAGTTCACCGAGCGCGGGCAGGTCGAGCTGGCCGTGTCGTATACGGACGACGGCCGCGTCGTGTTCGCGGTCGCCGACAGCGGCATCGGCATCGCGCCGGACGTGGCCGCGCAGTTGTTCCGGCCGTTCCAGCAGGCCGACAGCTCGACCGCGCGCAAATACGGCGGAACCGGGCTGGGGCTCGTGATTTCCCGCCAGCTGGCCGAGATGATGGGCGGCAAGCTCACGCTCGAATCGACGCCCGGCAAGGGCTCGGTGTTCACCGTGACCGCGCGGCTCGAGCCGGTGTCCGGCGTGATCGACGTCGCGGCGGGCGCAAGGTCGTCGCTGGCGGGATTGAAGGTGCTGATCGTGGACGACAGCGAGACCGATCGCAGCGTGCTCGTCGAACATGCGATCGAATGGCAGCTGTGCGTCGCGACGGCCATCGGCGGCGACGATGCGCTGTCGCAGTTGCGGGCGGCCGTCACCGACGGGGCGCCGTTCGATCTGGCCATCGTCGACGTGCGGATGCCGGGCATGGACGGTATCTCGCTCGTGCAGCACATCCGCCACGACCCGTCGCTGCGTGCGCTCAGGATCGTCACGCTGACCGCGTTCGAGATGATGGACAGCATCCAGGTCGCGCGCGAACTCGACATCGACGCCCGGCTGACGAAGCCGCTCCATGGCGCGGAGCTTTATACGGCCATCGCATCGGCGATGCATATGAGGCCGCCGCCGCTGCCTTCGGCCGCGCCGGTGTCCGACGAAGCCGGGGCGGACGCGGCGCTGCCGCCCGACGCCGGATCGGCGCGCGTGCTGCTGGTCGAGGACAACGTGGTCAACCAGCAGATCGCGCTGGCGATGCTGGAGGACACCGGCTATCGGGTGGCCGTGGCCGAAGACGGCCGGCAGGCGCTGAAGATGCTGGCGGACGAAGCGTTCGACGTGGTCCTGATGGATTGCCAGATGCCGCTGCTGGACGGCTTCGAGGCGACGCGGCTGCTGCGTCGGCACGAAGCGGCAGCCGGCGCGCCGCGTGTGCCGGTCATCGCGTTGACGGCCAACGCGCTCAGCGGCGACCGGGAGCGCTGCCTGGCCGCCGGCATGGACGACTACCTGGGAAAACCGTTCCGTCGCGATGCGCTGCTGCAGATGCTCGCGCGCCATGCCCGCGGCGCGGCGTCCGGGCCGGCCGTCGCGAGCGGCGACGCGGGAACCCAAGCCGGCATCGAAGCGGGCACCGAAGCCGGCGGGGCGGCCACCGCCGATCGGGACGGTGATGCCGACGTGATCGACCGCAAGGCGCTCGACGCATTGCGCGCGCTCCAGCGGCCGGGCCGCCCCGATATCCTGACCCGCATCATCGATCAGTTCACGCTCGATGCGCCGCGGCTGATCCGCGACATGCGCGCGGCCGTCGAAGCGGGCGATGCCGATGCGCTGAGGCTGGCCGCCCATACGCTGAAGTCGAGCAGTGCGAACGTCGGCGCGCACGTGCTGTCGGCCCGCTGCAAGGAGATCGAGCAACGGGCGCGCGCTGCCGACGTCGCCGCGGCAGCCGACCTCGTCGCCGGCACGGACGCCGAATTCGGGCACGCGCAGGCCGCATTGACAGCGGAACGCATGGTGGAGGATTGAGCGGGCCGCCGGACGATCGCGGTGGCGATCGCGGCGGGTCGAAAACAGGAGAACGGTCGTGAACGAGGAAAATGTCGATGCACCGGTGATTCTGATCGTCGACGACGATGCGATGACGCGCCTGCTGGTCGTGGAAACCCTCGAGCCGGAGGGTTTTCGCGTCGAGGAAGCGACCGGGCCGCAGGAGGGCATCGACGCGTTCCTGCGTCATCGTCCTGCCGTGGTGCTGCTCGACGTCGAGATGCCCGGCGGCGACGGCTTCGCCTGCTGCCGCCGGCTGCGCGCGCTGCCGGAAGGTCGCCGTGTGCCGATCGTCATGCTCACGGGCAACGACGACGACGCGTCGATCGCCAGTGCCTTCGACGCCGGCGCGACCGATTTCGTCTCCAAGCCGATGCGCTGGAAGCTGCTCGGCTACCGGCTCCGCTACCTGCTGCGCGCGGCCGCGACGCTCGAGAAGCTCGCGAGCGCCGAGATCAGCCTGACGCATGCGCAGGCGCTCGCGCATCTGGGCAACTGGGAGTATCAGGCCGGCCGGACCGACGGCAGCTGGTCGCCGGAGCTGTTCCGGATCCTCGGCCTCGACCCCGAGCGCACGCCGCCGACCTTCGATCGGCTGCTGCAAGCCGTTCCGGTCGACGAGCAGCCGCTTTTGATCCAGTCGTTCACGAGCCTGCGCACCGAGGGCACCCCGTTCTCGCTCGAGCATCGGCTGCTTCACCCGGACGGCACCGAGCGCCACGTGCTGCACCACGCGGAGGCGGGGCGCGACCTGAACCACGCGATCATCCTGCGCGGCATCGTGCAGGACATCACCGAGCGCAAGATGCAGCAGGGGCGCATCGAATACCTCGCCAACCACGATGCGCTGACCGGCCTGCCCAATCGCAACCTGCTGAGCGACCGCATGGAGCAGGCGATGTCGCACGCGCGGCGCACGGGACACCTGATCGCGGTGATGGTGCTCGACCTGGACCGCTTCAAGCACATCAACGACACCTTCGGCCATTCGGTCGGCGACGGCCTGCTGCGGGCCGTTTCGGCCCGGCTCAAGACAGCCGTGCGCGACGGCGACACGGTCGCGCGGCTCGGCGGCGACGAGTTCGTCGTGATGCTGGTCAACCTGTCGACCGCGACGGATGCGGACGCGGTCGCCCGCAAGGTCCTGAACACCTTCGGCGCGCCGTTCATGCTCGACGGACACGACCTGCACGTGACGACGAGCATCGGCGTCAGCGTTTGTCCGACCGACGGCGCCGACGCGGAGACGCTGCTGAAGACGGCCGACGCCGCGCTGTATTGCGCGAAGGAACGCGGGCGAAACGGCTACAGCTTCTACACGCGCGAGCTGGGCGCCCGCGTGGAAGAACAGGCCGAACTCGAAAACGCGCTGCACGAGGCCGCCGCGAACGGCGAACTGGAGCTGTACTACCAGCCGAAGGTCGATCTCAAGACCGGCCGGATCAGCGGCGTCGAGGCGCTGATTCGCTGGCGCCGCCCCGGCATCGGCGTGATTCCGCCCGACCGCTTCATCCCGATCGCCGAGGAAACCGGGCTGATTCTGCCGATCGGCGAATGGGTGTTGCGCACGGCCTGCACGCAGGCCGTCGCGTGGCGTCAGGACGGGCATGCGCCGCTACGGATCGCCGTCAACCTGTCGGCACGCCAGTTCCGGCAGCAGAACATGGCCGACGTGGTGCGCCGGACGCTGCGGGATACCGGCCTCGAGCCGGCCTGGCTCGAACTCGAGTTGACCGAAAGCGTGCTGATGCAGGACCGCAACGCGATCGCGCACACGCTGCGCGAACTGAAGGCGCTCGGCGTCGTGCTGTCGCTGGACGACTTCGGCACCGGCTATTCCAGCCTGTCGTACTTGAAGGACCTGCCCATCGATGTCGTCAAGATCGACAAGTCGTTCCTCAGCGACGTCACCACGAGCGCGGAAGGCGCGTCGCTGACGCGCTCGATCATCGCGATGGCGGATTCGCTGCACATGGAGACGGTGGCCGAGGGCGTGGAGACGGAAGCGCAGCTTTCGTTCCTGAACCGGCACCGCTGCCATGCGATGCAGGGCTATTACTTCAGCCATCCGGTCACCGGGGCGGAAATCGCCGACATGCTCTCCGCCGGCTCGGAGCTTCCCGAGCATTGCCGGCAGCGCGAGCTGCTGCACCGGACGCTGCTGCTGGTCGACCACGACCCGGCCGTCCTGCAGACGCTCAGGCAGGCGCTGGGCCGCGACGGCTACGAGATTCTCGGCACGACCGATCCCGCCGACGCGCTCGACCTGCTCGCGCAACATCGCGTCGGCGTGATCGTGTCGGACTTCCGCATGCCCAGCCTGTCCGGGATCGACCTGTTGCAGCGCGTCAAGGCACTCTATCCGGACATCGTGCGCATCCTGCTGTCCGGCTATGGCGAAGGGCAGTCGATCGCCGCCGCGCCCGGCGACGGATCGGTCCAGAAACTCCTGATCAAACCGTGGGATGTCGAGCTGTTGCGCACGCACATTGCCGAGTCGTTCAAGCGATTCGAGCGCAGCACGTTGCACAACCGGATAGGTCCCGACGCCGCCCGCATCGGCATGCGCCCGTCCTCCGTCAGGCCCGTCGAAGCGGCCGACTCCCGCGATCGCGCTTGAGCGACGCTGCGACGCTCGCGCGTCCCGCCCGGTGCCCGGGCGCGAACGGGCGGGCGAAACGACGACGAAAAAGGGGGGGCGATCACGGCAATCCCCGGCATGCGTCAGGCGATATAGGGAAAACCCTTATCTCGGGGTATAATCGCTGGCTGAGAGAAAGGTCGAACCATGCCAGAACGTTTCCAAACCCTTGAAAAGTTTGTGTTTTCCCTCGTCGTGATGTCCGCGGTCGTGTGCTCGGCATTCCTCGCGTACGAGCGTCACCCCGAGATCAAGATCGCGCTGCACGAAGGCGAAGCGCTGATGCGCGAGAGCGCCAGGTATTCGGTCATCTGCTCGCCGTCCAAGGTCGATCCTTGCGTCGAGATGTCCGCCTACTGAAATTAGCGGCGGGCTCGGCGCGCCGAGCGGTGCGCTGCAGCGTTGGCGGCTCGAATTCCTTGAAGTAATGCCCATCGGGCGTTCAGAAACCGGCCGCAGGACAGGGCGGATGCACGAACCCGTCACGTGCCGAGTCGCTGGCGTAAGCAGCCCCCGGATTCAGTCGGCCCCGCTTCGAGCAATCGAGCGGGGCCGTTCTGTTTGCGCGGTTGCAACGTTCGCACGCACCGGCAAGCCTCACACGAGTCGCACGACATGCCGCGGCTCGCCGCCCGCAAACGCGGCGACGTTGTCGACGAGCTGATCGGCGAGCGCCTGCATCGCCTCGTCGCTCGCCCATGCGACGTGCGGCGTCAGGATGAACGCCGGATGCGACAGGATCGCGTGGAACGGATGCGCGGCCGGCAGCGGTTCCTGCGTGACCACATCGAACCCGGCGCCCGCGATCTGCCCCGACTGCAATGCGTCGACGAGCGCGCTTTCGTCCACGAGCCCGCCGCGTGCGGTATTGATCAGCAGCGGCCGGCGCGCCATCCGCGCGAATGCGGCGGCATCGATCAGGTGCCGCGTCGCGGGCGTGAGCGGGCAGTGCAGCGTGATCACGTCGCTGTCGCGCAGCAGCGTGTCGAGCGGCGCGTAGTCGTCACCGGCGGCACCGCCGTGCGCCGCGAACAGCACGCGCATGTCGAGCGCGCGCGCGATGCCGGCCACCGCGCGCCCGAGCACGCCGTCGCCGACGATCCCGAGCGTCGAGCCGGCCAGGTCGCGGATCGGATGATCGAAGAAGCAGAACTGCCCGCTGCCGAGCCAGCGTCCCGCGCGCACCGCGTCGCGGTAAGCCACGAGACTGCGGCGCAGCGCGAAGATCAGCGCGAACGTATGCTCGGGCACCGTGCGGACCGCATACCCGCGTATGTTGCTCACGACGATCCCGCGCGACGCGCACGCGCCGAGATCGACGATGTCGGTACCGGTCGCGGCGATCGCGATCATTCGCACGCGCCGCGCACCGGCGAGTGTCGCCGCGTCGAGCCGCACCTTGTTGGTCACGACGATATCGGCGTCGGCAATGCGCGACGCGACTTCGTGCGCGCTCGTCCGTTCGAACGCATGCAATTCGTGCGGAAACGGGAACGGCTTCAGCACGGTTTGCGGCGACAGCGTCGCGCGGTCGAGAAACACGATCTTCGCGGGAGAGGAAACGGAAAACATGGCGGGTCTCGCTGGCAGTGACAAGCGCCCTGCGGGCGCGGAACGGGATCGATTCTGCCGGCGGCGCGCACGGCGCCGCTTGACCGTTGCGCGAGCGCGCTTTCCCGGATGGAAAGGCTGACGCACCCCGTGCGGGAACGAACGCCGCGATCGCGCCGACGCGCGCCTTTCCGTTTCGGAAAGGCTGGTTGAGCATCGATCGATTTTCGTGATGCGCGAACGCCGTCATGATCGCCGTCATCGACAACGCGATTTCATCGGAGACAGCCATGACGCGCCCCCTGGACGGCATCCGCGTGCTGGAACTCGGCCAACTGATCGCCGGGCCGTTCGCGGGCCGGATGCTCGCCGAATTCGGCGCGGACGTGATCAAGATCGAGCCGCCCGGCCTCGGCGACCCGCTGCGCAAATGGCGGCTGCTGCACGACGGCACGTCGGTCTGGTGGGCTGCGCAGTCGCGCAACAAGACCTCGCTCACGCTCGACCTGCGCACGCCCGAAGGGCAGGACGTCGTGCGCCGGCTCGTCGCCGGGACCGACGTGCTGATCGAGAACTTCCGGCCCGGCACGCTCGAAGGCTGGGGGCTCGGCTGGGACGCGCTGTCCGCGATCAATCCGGGGCTCGTGATGCTGCGCGTGTCGGGCTTCGGGCAAACGGGCCCGTACCGCGACCGTCCCGGCTTCGGCGTGATCGCCGAGGCGATGGGCGGCCTGCGGCACCTGACCGGCGAGCCCGGCCGCACGCCGGTGCGCGTCGGCATCTCGCTCGGCGATTCGCTGTCGGCATTGCATGGCGTGATCGGCGTGCTGCTCGCGCTGCGGCATCGCGAGCAGCAGGGCGGCAACGGGCAGGTCGTCGACGTCGCGCTGTACGAATCGGTGTTCAACATGATGGAAAGCCTGCTGCCCGAATACTCGGCGTTCGGCGCGGTGCGCGAGGCGGCCGGCAGCAGCCTGCCCGGCATCGCGCCGACCAACGCGTACCGCTGCCGCGACGGCAGGTACGCGCTGATCGCAGGCAACGGCGACAGCATCTTCCGGCGCCTGATGGAGCTGATCGGGCGGCCCGATCTCGGCAGCGATCCCGCGCTCGCGCACAACGACGGCCGCGTCGCGCAGGTCGAGCGCATCGACGCGGCGATCGGCGCGTGGAGCGCGCGCCACGATCTCGACGACGTGCTGGCCGCGCTGAACGAAGCACGCATCCCGTCCGGGCGCATCTACGACGTGGCCGACATCGCGGCCGATCCTCATTACCGCGCGCGCGACATGATCGTCGACGCCGCGCTGCCCGACGGCACGCCCGTGCAGGTGCCGGGCATCGTGCCGAAACTCGGCGCGACGCCCGGGCGTATCGAACGCGCGGCGCCCGCGCTCGGCGCGGATACCGATGCGGTACTCGAATCGATCGGCATCGATGCCGCGACGCGCCGCGACTGGCGCACGCGCGGCGTGATCTGAACCGGCAACGGGAGACAAGAGGCGACATCATGAGCACTCGACACAAACGGCTCTACATCCACGAAGTCGCGACGCGCGACGGTTTCCAGAACGAAGCGGCGTTCGTCGATACCGACGACAAGATCGCGCTCGTCGATGCATTGAGCGCATGTGGCTACGCGAAGATCGAAGTCACGTCGTTCACGTCGCCGAAGGCGATCCCCGCATTGCGCGACGCGGAGGCCGTGATGCACGGCATCGTGCGCGCGCCCGGCGTCGTCTATACGGTGCTCGTGCCGAACGTGCGCGGCGCCGAGCGCGCGCTGTCGTGCGGCGTCGACGAAGTGAATCTCGTGATGTCGATGAGCGAGAGCCACAACCGCGCGAACCTGCGGATGACGCGCGAGCAGTCGTTCGCGCAGCTGCGCGACGTGATCGACGCGGTGCGCGGTTCGGGTGTCGCGATCAACGTGTCGCTGTCGACCGCGATGGGCTGCCCGATGGAAGGCGACGTGCCGGCCGAAGCCGTGCTCGCGTGGATGCAGCGCTTCGCGGATCTCGGCGTGCACGGCTTCACGCTGTGCGACACGACGGGCATGGCGTTTCCGTCGCAGGTGCGCGATCTTTCCGGGCGCGCCCGCGAGCGCTTCGGCGCGCTGCAGCTCACGCTGCATTTTCACAACACGCGCGGGATGGCGCTCGCGAATACGCTCGCGGCGCTCGACGCGGGCATCGACCGCTTCGACGCGTCGCTCGGCGGGCTCGGCGGCTGCCCGTATGCGCCGGGCGCGACCGGCAACGCGTGCACCGAGGAACTCGTGCACATGCTCGAACTGGACGGCTACGATACGGGCATCGACCTCGCGTGCGTGCTGGCCGCGTCGGCACGGCTGCCCGCGTTGATCGGGCATGACGTGCCGAGCCAGATCCTGAAGGCCGGGCGCCGCTCGGATCTTCATCCGCCACCGCGCGCCGACGCCGGCGACATGCCTGCGCAGCGCGCATTCTCATGAACAGGAACACAGGAGCGATTCCCATGGCGCTGATCGATCACCTGGACCATCTCGTGCTGACCTGCGTCGATCCCGACCGGACGAAGCATTTCTACACCGAGGTGCTGCAGATGCAGCTCGAAACCTTCGGCGCCGGACGGCTTGCGTTCCGCTTCGGCAACCAGAAGATCAACCTGCACGTGCGCGGCGCGGAGTTCGAACCGAAAGCGCATGTGCCGGTGCCCGGCGCGCTCGACCTGTGCTTCATCGCGTCGGTGCCGCTCGACGACGTGATCGCGCACCTGAAGCGCGTCGAATGGCCGATCGTCGAAGGGCCCGTCGAACGCACGGGTGCGACGCAGAAGATCCGTTCGGTCTACGTGCGCGACCCCGACCTGAACCTGATCGAGATCTCCGAGTTGATCTGACCGGCGGCGGCCGGCCTGCCGCGCTGCTTCGGCGTATCGATCCGTCCGGTTGCGCGGGCACCGGCACGATGCGCGCGGGGCGTCGCAGTCTTTCGCCGAAAGCGGACAGGCCCGCGCCGCACCCGCCGAATCCGGATAGCCGGGCCCGGCCGCGCTGCGGATAATGGTGCGAACGCGTCGGTTCGGCCGACGCCTTCGCAGCGGGCATGACGAACCTGCCCCGCACCTCCGCAACCCGCCCCGGACACTCCCCGAATGACGATCCTCTATCGCGGCATGGACCGCGCGGCGCTCGACGCCGCCTACCTGAACACGAAGGCTATTCCCGATTTCCCGGCATTGCTCGCGTCGTGCCAGGCGCGTAGCGCGGCGCTGTACGACGCGACACCCGGCCGCCGCGACCTGCGTTACGGCGCGCAACCGGCGCAGCGCTTCGACTGGCTGCCGTGCGGGCTGCCCGACGCGCCGCTGTTCGTGTTCATTCATGGCGGCTACTGGCAACACTGCACGAAAGAGGATTTCGCGTACGCGGCGAGCGGGCCGCTCGCGCGCGGCTTCGACGTCGTGCTTGCCGAATACACACTTGCGCCGGTCGCGACGATGACCGACATCGTCGGCGAGATCGGCGCGCTGCTCGATTTCCTCGTCACCGACCCCGACGGCCTCGGCACCGCGAACCGGCCGATCCATCTGAGCGGGCATTCGGCGGGCGGCCATCTGACTGCCGTGCATCGCGCGCATCCGGCCGTCGTTTCAGCGCTCGCGATCAGCCCGCTCGTCGATCTCGAACCGATCTCGCTGTGCTGCCTGAACGACAAGCTGCAGCTCACCGCGCAGGAGGTCGAAGCGTACAGCCCGCTACGGCACATCGGGCCCGGCGCGCCGACGGTCGTCGCGGTCGGCGACGCCGAACTGCCCGAACTCATCCGGCAAGCACATGAATACGCATCGGCGTGCGAAGCGGCCGGCGAACGGATCGCGCGCACCTGGCTGCCCGGCATGCAGCACTTCGCGGTGCTCGACGATCTCGCGAAGCCGGACGGTGCGATGCTCGCCGCGTTGCAGGCGATCGCGCCGCGCTAGTCGCGCGATATCGCGCGCGCACGGCCGGGCGTATGATCGGCGTCAGGCCGCCGCGACGATGGCGCGCGCCGTACGGCCTTCCCAGGATCCACGACATGGTGAACCCGCTTCATTTCGATCTGCAGTCGCTGCGCGTGTTCGCGCTCGTCGCCGAACACGGCAGCCTGACGAAGGCGGCCGAACACGGCCAGCTCACGCTGTCCGCGGTCAGCAAGCGCATCGCCGAACTCGAAAGCGTGACCGGCAGCGCACTGTTCGTCCGGCATGCGCGCGGCGTCGAACTGACACCCGCGGGCCGCGCGCTGCTCGACCATGCGGCAAAGGTGATCGAGCAGGTCAACCGGATGGCGCACGAGATGAGCGACTACGTCGCCGGCGTGCGCGGCCATATCCACGTGTGGACCAATACGTCCGCGATCGTCCAGTTCCTGCCCGCCGATCTCGCCGCGTTCCTCACCGACAACCCGGGCATCAAGGTAAGCCTCGAGGAGCGGCTGAGCCACGAGATCGTCGATGCGCTCGGGTCCGGCAAGGCCGATCTCGGCGTGTTCGCCGACAACGTGCCGGCGCCCGGCATCGAACGGCGGCTGTACCGGCGCGACGAGCTCGTGCTGCTCGTGCCGCGCGCGCATCGCTTCGCCGCACGCGACAGCATCCGCTTCGCGGATACGCTCGACGAGGATTACGTCGGCTTGAGCGACGGCAGTTCGCTGCTCGCGCGCATGACCGACGCCGCGTTCGCGGCCGAGCGCTCGCTGAAAGTGCGGATCCAGGTATCGAATTTCGACGGCGTGAGCCGGATGATCGAGGCCGGGCTCGGCATCGGCGTGCTGCCGCGCGATGCGGTGACCGGCGAGCGCGCCGCGCGGCTCGGGGTCGTGAAGCTCGACGACGCGTGGGCGACGCGCACGCTGTGGGTCGGCGTCAAGGCCGGCACCGTGCTGACGACCGACATCGCGAAGCTGTTCGATTTCATGTCGGCGCGCTGACTGCGCCGAAACGGCGACGCACGGAGCACGCCTGCGTGCGTCCCGTGCCGGTCGCCGCATTGCATCACTGGATTACACCGGATTGATTTCGTCCTGGCTGCGCCGTGTGGTCAGCGGCCCGAGCACGCGCAGCGTGACGGCGACGATGCCGAGCGCAACCGAGATCACGCCGAACATCGCGCCCGCGCCGTAGCTGCCGAGCACCGGCAGCAGCACGAACGGCAGCCCGCCGCTGACGATGCGCGACAGCGAATACGTACTGCCGATCGCCGTCGAGCGCACGCGCGCCGGGAAAATCTCGGCCTGGTACACGTGATACGCGTTGCTGAACACGTTCGACGCGCAGGTCGTCAGCAATCCGAATCCGACGATCAGCGCGGTATTGCCCGAGTACGCGAAGCACAGCCCGAATACGGCGATCGACAGGATCGACGCGATCACGAGCGTGCGGCGTTCGATCCAGTTGAGCAGCGGGATCGACAGCAGCGAGCCGATCGGATAGCCGACGAACGACAGCGCGATGAACAGCGTGCTGTCCGTCACGTCGAAGCCGCGGCTCTTCACGACCGTGCCGGCCAGCGTGCCGAAGCCGTAATAACCGAAGCCCTGGAACAGGTGAAAGATCGCGAGCATCAGGTAGCGCGCGCCGTAGGGCTCGCGACGCAGCAGCGCGATGCGCTCGCCGAGCCCGAGCGGCCGTTGCGGTTCGGCCGATTCCGCGAAGTGCTCGGGCACCCGCACGCCGGTGCCTTCCGCGAAGCGCCGCAGCGCCGCGTGCGCGTCGGCGGTGCGGCCTTGCGCGAGCAGCCAGCGCGGGCTCTCCGGCAGGCGGTGCTGGACGAACAGCACGTATACGGCGCCGAGGCTGCCGATCGCGAGAATGATGCGCCAGCCGGCCACGCCGGCCACATGCAGCGGGTTCAGCCACAGCGCGAGGAAGCCGACGAGCGGCACCGCGACATAGGAAGTCGTATAGGCCCACGCGGCGAGCCGCCCGCGCTTTTCCTTCGGCAGGATTTCGGACAGGAAGCTGTCGGCGACCGGATAGATCGCACCGACGCCGATGCCGGTCAGGAAGCGGCACGCGACGAGCATGTCGGCATTCACCGAGAACGCGCCGACCAGCGAGAACGCGCTGTACCACACGAGCGTCAGCAGGAACGCCTTGCGCCGGCCGATGCGGTCGGCGAGGCTGCCGAGGCACATCGCGCCGACGAACATCCCGATGAATGCCGATGCCAGCAGCAGCTTGAAATCGGTGCTCTGCCGGCTCAACCCGTATTCGTTCTGCAACGCGGAGCCGATCGTGCTGACGAGGAAGATCTCGTACATGTCGAAGAACAGCCCGATGCCGATCACCCACACGACGAACCGGTGCAACGCACCGACCGGCAGGTCGTCCATGAAATCGCCGAGCGTGACGCGGCGGGTGGGGAAGGCCGCTGCATCGGCGCCGACGCCGACGCCGGCGGAAGCGGCCGGCGGTCGTGCGGACGCGGGGCCGCCCGCGTTGCCGCCCAGATCGAGGGATTGGCTGTTCATCGTGTCTCCTGATTATCGATATGCCGTGGCGCACGGCCCGGCCGTTCGCGTCCGGCATGATGCGTCCGGCCGCACGATATGGCGGCACGCACCGCAACGCCCGTGAAAGGGCCGGCTGCGCGGGCTGCGCCGATCGTCCGACACATGGTGGGCGAATCGGCGGCACGCGATAATTGCGGATGTTTCAAGCGTCCTTTCCCGCTCGGAAAGGGTACGAACGCGCGGCGGGCGTCATTCGCGGGGGAAGGCCGGTGCGGCCTGCGCGGCGCGCGGTTGCGCACCGGATCCGGTGCGCTCCCGTGCAACCGGGCGGGCCGGGAAAACCATGAGGCGCGTTGCGCGGGCACCGGCACGAACGCCGCCCCATGAAACACATGCACGGGGTTATCGTGCTCTGCCGACGCGGCATGTTCGCGATTCGACCGCCACCAGGAGGTAACCGACATGAATCACCCGACCGATAACCGGACGCTGTTGCGCGCGCTCGGCATTCGCACACCGATCGTCCAGGCGCCGATGGCCGGCGTCAGCACGCCGGCGCTGGCTGCCGCCGTGTCGAACGCGGGCGGGCTCGGCTCGCTCGGCGTCGGCGCGACGAACGCCGACGGCGCGCGCAAGATGATCCGCGACACGCGCGACCGTCGGCGCGGGCCGTTCAACGTCAACGTGTTCTGCCATCGTCCGGCCCGCGCCGACGCAGCCGTCGAACGCGCGTGGCTCGACTGGCTCGCGCCGGCGTTCCGCGCATACGGTGCGACGCCGCCCGCATCGCTGTCGGAGATCTATACGAGCTTCGTCGTGGACGAAGCGATGCAGGCGATGCTCGCCGAAGAAAGGCCGGCCGTCGTCAGCTTCCATTTCGGGCTGCCGTCCGCGGATGCGATCGCCGCGCTGAAGCGCTCGGGCATCACGCTGTTCGCAACCGCGACGAATCTCGACGAAGCGCGGCAGATCGCCGCCGCCGGCATCGACGCGATCGTCACGCAGGGCATCGAAGCCGGCGGGCACCGCGGCGTGTTCGATTCGACCGCCCACGACGACCGCCTCGGCACGTTCGCGCTGACGCGCCTGATCGTGCGCGAATGCGCGCTGCCCGTGATCGCTGCCGGCGGCATCATGGATGGCGAAGGCATCGCCGCCGCGCTGGCGCTCGGCGCGCAGGCCGCGCAGCTCGGCACCGCGTTCGTCGCATGCCGGGAGACGTCGATCGACGACGGTTATCGCCGCGCGATCCTCGGCGACGCGGCGCGCCGCACGACGTTGACCTCCGCGATTTCGGGCCGGATCGCGCGCGGCATCGCGAACCGGCTGCCCGCGCTCGGCGACGACCCGCACGCGCCGGCCACGCCCGCGTATCCGATCGCGTACGACGCGGGCAAGGCGCTGCATGCGGCCGCGAAGGCGCAGGGCGAATTCGGCTACGGCGCGCAGTGGGCCGGGCAGGCGGCGACGCTCGTCCGCTCGTTGCCGGCCGCCGAGCTGTTCGCGACGCTCGAGCGTGAAACGCGGGCCGCGATCGAGCGCCTGCAGCACGCGCTGGACTGATCGCGCTCCGCCGGCAAACCGCGCGCATGTGCCGGCGATCGCACCGTGGATCGCCGCGCCGAACGTGCACCCCCCACCGTCGATTTGCAATGCTCTGTATCTGCGCGGACCGCGGATACAGTGCGATACAACGCAAGTTCGGGCGTCCGCTATAAAGCAGGCATGACCTCTTCGAGAGCACATCATGTCTGCAACCTGGTTCAAAGGATCCTGCCATTGCGGGGCCGTCAAATTCGAAGTGAAAGCCGCTATCGAGCCGGCGGTTCGCTGCAACTGCAGCCTGTGCCGCCGGCGCGGCGCGCTGATGAGCCCGATGTTTCCCGCTGACCACCTGAAGATCGTCGAAGGCGCGGGCGCACTGACGTGCTACCGCTTCAACACACACACGGCCCGCCACTATTTCTGTCGCCATTGCGGCATCTATCCGTTCCATCAGACTCGCATGGACCCCGCATGCTGGCGCGTCAATCTCGGCTGCCTCGACGGCGTCGATCCGTACGCGCTCGACGCAACCGTCGCAAACGGCGCGAGCCTGTCGGTCGTGGAGGACGCATGAAACGCTGGCTGATGATCCTGCTGTTTGCCGCAGGCGGGCTCGCGACCGAAATCGCGCATCCGGTGCAATGCTCGCTGCTGTCGGAAAGCCGGTTGCAATCCGGCAAGCGCCGCAGGCAGGACTGACGGCGGCGATCCGGCCGCGTTGCATCATTCCGTCGGTTCATCGGCACCGATTTATCATTCTTCCGATAAGATCGCACACGATATATAATGTGTCTATCTGCGGCCATCCGCGTCGCCGGAGGAAGTTCATGAAACCGACCGAAGCACCATCGCCCGCCGCGCCGAAGCTGTCCGAGTTCCTGTGTTTTGCGATCTACTCGGCGAACCTCGCGTTCGGCAAGGCGTACAAGCCGATCCTCGAAGAGCTCGGCCTCACCTATACGCAATACATCACGATCATTGCGCTGTGGGAGCAGGACAACCAGACGGTCGGCCAGCTCGGCGAGAAGCTGTTCCTCGAATCCAATACGTTGACGCCGATCCTGAAGAAGCTCGAGGCGATGGGTTACCTGGAGCGGCACCGCGATCCGTCGGACGAGCGCCAGGTGCTCGTCAGCCTGACGAAGAGCGGCCGGCGCGTGCGCGAGAAGGGGCTCGACATGAACCTGGTCGAAGCCACCGGGTTGAAGCCGGACGAATTCGCGAAGGTGCAGAAGGCAATCGTCACGCTGCGCGGCAACCTGATCCGGTCGACCGAAGACTAAACACGCAGGCAACAAGCGGCCGATGCGCGTATCGCGTCGGCCGCGTTGTCATGCGTGTTCGTCGCCCAGCACCAGCAGGTTCATTTCGCGACGGACGACAAAACCAAGCGCGAGATAGCGTTCGATCGCGACCTGGTTCGACGTGAGGACGTGCAGGAACGGTGTTTCCGCGCGCGCACCGATCGCCTCGATCAACGACCGGATCAGCCGCGCCGCAAGCCCTTGCCGCCGAAACGCGGCATCCACGCAGACGGCGCTGATCTCGGTATATCCGTCGACCTGCATCCGCTCGCCGGCCATCGCCGCCAGCCGGCCTTCGCTGCGTACGCCGATATAGTCGCCAAGCTCGATCGTGCGCGGGCCGAACGGGCCGGGCTGCGCGGCCGTGGTCAGCGCGAGCATGTCCGGCACGTCGGCTTCGGCGAGCGTGACATGCTCCGATGCATGCGCCGGAGCGGGCGTCCCTTGCCAGATCATTTGAAGCAACGCCGCGCGCCGGATCACCGGCAATCCCGCCGGCGGCGGCATCTCGTCCGGCGTGACCAGCGCGGCCGGCCCGTGCGCGGCGATCAGTTCGCGCAACGCATCGAACGATGCCTGGCTCGTGTCGGCGATCGCGGCGAACGGCGCAATGGCCGCCGGAAACCGCAGCGCGCGGTCGCTGCCGAGCGCAAAGCGGCGCTGTTTGCCCGCGAGCGCGTTCCAGACGACATGGTCGAGCGGGTGTGCATCGCCCGTCGTGTTTCCGGTCGTGGCTTCCGGCATCGGCTGCTCCTCGATTGAAGATTTCGTGCCGCACAGAATAGACCGGATCGACCGGGCAGGTCGCCCCGCAACGACATGGATCGCGTCATTGGCCTGACACGCGTGCGCTGGCCTTCTTCGTTCTCGGTGATCCATCTCCGGAAGACGTCGATGCAAATCCGGACGCCCCAAATATAAAAGCGCACGCGATTACATCGCATGCGCTTTATGTGACGGACGGGGACGGCCGATTCCGTCGTGCAATGCTCAATGACCGAAATAGATCGAGCGCTCGGCCGTGCGAGCCCCGCTGCGGCTGCCGGACTGCGTCACGCCGTCGGCGTCATTGCCGTAACCGGACGCCATCGTATCGGCCGCGGCTACGCCGTTGTCGCGAATCCGGCTCAGCGCCGCCTGGAGATTGTCCGGGTAGTTCGGGTCGTTGGGGCGGTTCGGCAGGTAGCCGGCCTGCTGCAACGCGGCCAGTTCCGCACGCACCTGCGCGCGCGTCACGGTACTTTCGCTCGCGTTCGCCGGCGCGACGACGGCGGCCGACACGGCCACGAGGAGGGCGGCAATCAGTTGGGTTTTCATCATTCACCTCGACAGGAAAAAAGGAATTCAGCGGTTGCGCACCGCACGCCGGCAACCGGCGCCGTTCGCGGTTTCGTTCAATGACCGAAGTAGATCGAGCGCTCGGCGATGCGCGTCGCGGGCCGGCTGCCCGACTGCGTGGCGGCCACGACTTCGCGGCCGTAACCGGATGCCGATGCATCGGCCGTCACGGCGTCGTTCGCATGAACGCGTGTCAGTGCCGCCTGCAGGTCGTCCGGATAGTGCGGATCGTTCGCGCGGCCCGGCCGATAGCCGGCTTGTTCGAGCTGCACGAGTTCGGCACGCACTTGCGCACGGGACACGACGGCTTCATCGGCAAACGCCGGGGCGGCAACGGCAGCCGAAACGGCGACGAGAACGGCGGAGATCAATCGGGTATTCATCATTTGCCTCGATAGGAAAAGAGTCGGGAATTCGGCAGGGCGGCGGCCGGCCGCCCGATGCAACGTTCAAGCGATACGGATTTCGACGTCGATGTTGCCGCGCGTCGCCTTCGAATACGGGCAGGTCTGGTGCGCGGCATCGACGATGCGCTGCGCGACGTCGCGATCGAGCCCCGGCACGCTCACGTTCAGCCGGGCCTGCAGGAAGTACGCGTTGCCGGCCGTGCCGAGATCCACTTCGGCGTCGACGGCGAGATCGGCCGGCAGCGTCACCTTCGCGGCGCGCGCCGCAAGCTGCATCGCACCGATGAAGCAGGCCGACCAGCCGGCCGCGAACAGTTGTTCCGGGTTGGTGCCGGTGCCGGCGCTGCCCGGCGACGACAACTGGATGTCGAGGCGGCCGTCGGAACTGCGCGCCGAGCCGTCGCGGCCGCCCGAAGTCGTATGCGTCTTGCCCGTGTACAGCACTTTTTCGATCTTGCTCATCATTTGCTCCGTCAGTTGGCAGGTTTTTCTCAGATGCGATTCGATCGCATGCGATGAAGTTTCGTCGAGGCAGTCACCCATGTCAAGCGTATTCGATTAAATCGCATGCGATATTTTGTATTTCAATGTATCCGGATACGTGTCGGGCTTTTCCGGACAAGGCTTTCGGCCGATCGAGCCCTGATATGCACGGTAACGGGGCAGGCGATGAATGCCGGGCAGGGTGGGCGGAAACGCTCGCGGAGTGGATGGTCGCCCCGCGGCGCAGCCGATACGTCAGGCCGGGTCGATCTCGGCGATCACGACGAGGATGACGGCCGCGTCGGCCGGCAACTGGCGCTGGGAGAACGCCGAACGCGCGTGTCCCGCCTTGCCGCCCAGCGCGGCGGCGAACAGGTCGGACGCGCCGTCGATCACGGCCGGCTGTCCGTAAAAACCGTCGGCCGAGCTCACATGCCCCTCGACGCGCACGATCTTGCGCAGGCGGTCGAACCCGCCCAGATGCCTGCGGATCTGCGCGAGCACGTTCAGCGCCGCAAGCCGCGCGGCATGGCGGCCTTCGTCGACGCTCAATTGCTCGCCGACGCGGCCGGTATAGGCGATCCTGCCGTCGACGAGCGGCAGTTGTCCCGATACGAACAGCAGGTTGCCGGCTTCGCTGACAGCCGTATAGCTGCCGAGCGGGTTCGGCGGTTCGGGTAACGCAAGGCCGAGTTCGGCCAGCTTCTGTTCGACGGTCATGTCGTTCTCCTTGCGGGAAAATGGATCGGGCGATCGGTGTTGCCTGTCAGTCACTCTAGTCATGCGGCCGAAGCCGGTAAATGTCAGCGGCGCAATTGATTCGGGACACGATGTAACGAATCGCGCCACGCGCGCTCGCTGGTTTCCCGCGCGATATTCATGCACACTCGTTGCTTCATCACGCCCCACACCGGAGACGGCAGGAACGGCACCATGCAACGCAAATTCGACGACTTGCTGCTGGGCAGCATCGAGCTGTTCTGTCTCGCCGCCGAACTCGGCAGCTTCACGCTGGCGGCAACCGCGGCGAGCGTCACGCCGGCCGCGGTCAGCCGGTCGGTGGCGCGGCTCGAGGAGCGTCTCGGCGTGCGGCTGTTCGTGCGCACGACACGACAGATCCGCCTGACCGATTCCGGCCGGCGCTATTTCGAGCAATGCCGCGATGCGCTGTCGCAGCTCGTCGACGCGGAACGCGAAGCGACCGGCCAGCAGGCAACGCCCGCCGGCGTACTCCGGATCAGCATGCCGACGCCGTACGGGCACTATCGCGTGCTGCCGCTGCTGCCTGCATTTCGCGAGCGCTATCCGGACGTACGCGTCGAAACCCACCTGAGCAACCGCAACATCGACTTTGCCGAAGAGGGCTTCGATCTCGCGATCCGCGGCCGCGCGCCCGCCGATTCGAACCTGGTCGCGCGCAAGCTGGAGGACGCCGAACTCGTGATCGTCGCGACACCCGGCTACCTGAAGCACGCGGGCACGCCGACCGCCATCGACGATCTGCATGCGCACGAATGCATCCAGTTCGAACTGCCGAGCAGCGGGCGGCCGATTCCCTGGCTGTTCGACGACGGATCGGACGAGATCGATATCGCGACGACCGGCAACTACAGTACGTCGGGCGACGTGCTCGCCGGCGTGACGCTCGCGCGCAGCGGTGCGGGCCTGTTCCAGACCTACCGCTTCATCGTCGAACAGGATCTGCTCGCCGGTACGCTCGTGGAGGTGCTGCCCGGCCTTGGCGGCCGGTCGCGGCCGTTCATGCTGCTGTATCCGCATGCGCGTTTTCTGTCGTCGCGCGTGCGCGTGTTCGTGGACTTTCTCGTCGAGCATCTGGAGCGCGCGCCCGCCGGGCAGGCGCGCGGTACGCGCACCAAACGAGCCGCCGCATCGCGATAGGCACGCCGGCTCGTTCTTTCGATGCCGATGCTCAGTGCCCGGCGCTCTGGCCGCCGTCGACATGCAGGATCTCGCCGGTGACGAACGGTGCCGAGTCGAGATACAGGATCGCGTCGACGATGTCGCTCATCTCGCCCATGCGGCCGACCGGATGCAGCGACGCGAGCGTCGCATGCGTTTCGGATGCATGCATCGGCGACTTGATGATGCCCGGCGACACGGCATTGACGCGGATGCCGGCCTTCGCGTACTCGATCGCGAGCGATTTCGTCGCCGCATTCAATCCGCCTTTCGTCAACGACGCGAGCACCGACGGCACGTTGCTGTTCGCGTGATCGACGAGGCTCGTCGTGATGCTGACCACGTGCCCGCTGCCGTGCTGCTGCATCGCGGCGATCGCGCGCTGCGTAACGTAAAAGAAACCGTTCAGGTTGACGCTGGTGACCTGTGCGTAGTCGTCCGCGGTGTACTGCGTGAACGGCTTCGCGATGAACACGCCGGCGTTGTTGACGAGCGTGTCGACGCGGCCGAAGCGTTCGATCGCGGCATCGACCACGCGGCGCGCGACGGCCGGATCGCCGATGTCGCCCGCGACGGTGACGAGATCGCGATCGTTCGACGGCCCGATCGAACGGGAAGTCGCGACGACGCGATGGCCGCGTGCGCGGAACGCGTTGACCGTTTCCGCGCCGATGCCTTGCGATGCGCCGGTGACGATGATGACTTTGGATGTGCTCATGACATACCTCGACAGGTGAATGGTGTTCGGCTTCAGCGCCGACCGGATCGATGAATCCGATGGGCGAACTGTAGGCGCGCCGATCGCGATTTCGAACACCCACCGTGGAGCAACAGTCTTGCGTCGCGGGAACAAATGCGGGGAGGGCCGGTTTTCTCGGGTCAGAGCGGCCGGTCGACATGCGGATGCAGGCGAAACGTCGCGCGCAAGCGCGTCGATGCGCTTGAAGCATGGCGCAACCTCACCGGGAAACCGGCTTTCCCGCCGCTTGACGAGCCGATTTGTCTGTCACGGCACACGCAGTTGGATAAATCGATGCATCCATCCGGATAACTTTTCTTATCACAACAGCAGTGTTATGAATCAAAACTCGCCGTTTCAGAAACGTGCCTGACGTCACCATCCAGACCATTCCGATGCGACGCTCCATCGATTCGACGGCAGGGAAGCGGTCGCCAAGGCGCGGCCGCCCCGGCCGGCGACGGTCTTGAAACGAATGCACGCATTCAACCCGGTGCGCGCATCCGCGCCTGCAACACCGACGACATTTCGGCCGTCGCACGCGCGACACCCTGCGCGGTCGTATCGACGAACGCATGCGCGCATTCGCGATACAGCGGGTCGCGCATGCGGTACAGCGCAGCAAGCGTTTGCCGCGGCTCGGCCACCCGCAGCAGCGGCCGCCGCGCGTCGTCGCGCGTACGGCGCCACAGCGTGTCCGGATCCGCATGCAGATAGATCACGCAGCCGCGCTCGCTCAATCGCGCGCGGGTGCGCGGATCCAGCACCGCGCCCCCGCCGGTCGCCACGATGACGTTCGGGCGCTGCGTCAGCTCGTCGACGATATGCGTTTCGAGCAGCCGGAAGCCGACTTCGCCGACCATGTCGAACAGCACGGCGACCGAACGGCCGGTACGCCGCTCGATCTCGTCGTCGCTGTCGGCGAACGTCCAGCCGAGCGATGCGGCGAGCGCGCGGCCGAGCGTCGATTTGCCCGCGCCCATCATGCCGACCAGAAAGGCGCGCGCGGGCAGCGCGCGCGCCTCGGCTGCCGCGACGACGGCGCTCATAACCGCCGGCCGAGCGGCCAGCCGGCCCGCGTCGCCAGGCAGATCCGCCGCGCGCGCACCGCGTCCGACAGCGTGTCGAGCGCCGCGCCGGTCGACGCGTCGTCGGCGTCGAGCAGCGCGCCGAGCACCTGCCCGTCCGGATCGCCGGTCGCGATGTGCTCGGCCGCATCCGCCGCGATGCCCCGCGGCGTACGCTCAGGCAGTCCGTCGCGCTCGGGCCGCCGCCCCCCGTTGCGCTGATCGAGCCAGCGCACGACGAGGCCGCAGAACAGCATGCCGCTCGGCACGGCTGCGTCGGCGCGCGGCTCGGCCGTGTCGCCGGGCGCCGCGCATCGCGTGATCCAGCTCGCAAACTCGAGCAGCGACGCCTCGTGCGCGAGCGTCGCCGCGTCGAGCGCGACGGTCACGCCGGCGTCCCGCAACCGGCCGAGCAGCGGCCGCACGCCGTCGTGCGCGCCACCGCACGGCTGCAGCAACACTTCCAGCTCGTCCTCATGGCGGCTTGCGAGCGCACGGTGCCGGTCGAGCGCGGCCGGTTCGAGCAATGCATGCGCGGCATGCCGGACGATGACGATCGCGCGATCGTCGCGCCGCTCAACGATCGCGCCGATCCGGCGCCGCGCGCGCGCCACCGCGCAGCTCACGTGTCGCTCCCGACATGGCGCGCGCGCATCACAGCGAACCCTGGAATTCGAGCACGCGCGTCTTGAATTCGTCGGGCACGGCCAGCGTCGTGTTGTTCGCGTAATCGAACATCACGTGCGTCGACATGCCGCGCGCGACGATCGTCTGGTCGTCGCGCTCCATCAGGTGCTCGAGATCGAAGCTCTTGCTGCCGAAGCGCACGATGCTCGACCGGATCGTTAGGTTGTCGCCGAACTGCGCCGGTGCCAGGTACTCGCACTGCGTCTTCACCATGATGTGCGGCAGCTTCTCGCTCCGCGGCAAGCCGAGGAGATCGAACATGTAGCAGAGATACGAATGCTGCAGATAGTCGTAATAGACGGGACTGCTCACATGCCCCATCGAATCCGTATCGCGATACTTGACGTGAATGGGCGTTTCGTAATGACGCTTCGACATGGTGACTCTCCGGAATAACTTGGTTGATTTATATATTCGAACCTGACTGGCCTGTCAGGCACCAGAAAATTAATCGAACGCCTATCTGGCCGCCACTATCAGAACGGATAGCGGCCCGCCGCCGAAGGCCATGCGATACGGCTATCCGTTTCTGTCAAAGCGCTGCCATATTTCCATGCAAAACCGAATATCCGACCCGACCCGCATTGCAAAAACAGGCATGACCCGTACCGGAAATATCGGATAACCCGCTTATTCCCGTCATTCATAAGGTTATGAATTGGGAACTGATAAATATGTTAGTTGCGCGCGAAAAGAACCATTCAATAAAGTCGCGTTGTAGTAAAAAATCCACCGAATTATCGACAGGAGGGCAGTCCCCATGCATGCAAACGCCTGGACGACCGACCGTGACGCCGTGCTGCGCTTGCCGACCCCCGCGGATCTGGCAGGCACGCTGCAGCCGGCGTTGCGCGCGGCGCGCACCGTTCATACGACCCGCCGCGCGATCGCCGACGTGCTGAACGGTGCGGACGACCGTCTCGTGGTCATCGCCGGCCCGTGCTCGGTGCACGACCCGGCCGCCGCGCGCGACTATGCGGCGCGGCTCGCGCTGCAACGCGCGCGGTTTGCGGACGAGCTGGAAATCGTGATGCGCGTGTACTTCGAGAAGCCGCGCACGACGGTCGGCTGGAAAGGGCTCATCAACGATCCGCTGCTGGACGGCAGCGAGCGGATCGACGCCGGGCTGCATGCCGCCCGCGCGCTGCTGTGCGACATCAACGGCGCGGAGATGCCGGCGGCGACCGAATTCCTCGATCCGCTGTCGCCGCGCTACCTGGCCGATCTGGTCGCATGGGGCGCGATCGGCGCGCGCACGGTGGAATCGCAGGTGCATCGCGAACTGGCGTCGTCGCTGCCGATCCCGATCGGCTTCAAGAACGGGACCGACGGCAACGTCCAGGTGGCCGTCGATGCGATGTGTGCGGCCGCGCGCGCGCACCGTTTCCTGTCGGTCGATGCCTGCGGCCGGCTGTGCGCGACGGCGTCGTCCGGCAATCCCCATACGCATGTCGTGCTGCGCGGCGGACGCGAACCGAATTTCGACGCGGCCGCCGTGAATGCCGCATGCGAGCGCATGGCGGCCGCGCAATTCGTGCCGCGCGTGATGATCGACGTCAGTCACGGCAACAGCCGCCGCCAGTTCCGGAACCAGTTGGGCGTCGGCGCGGACGTCGCCGCGCAGGTCGCGGCCGGCGATACGCGCATCGTCGGCGTGCTGATCGAGTCGAACCTGATCGAAGGACGGCAGGACCTGGTGCCCGGCGTTCCGCTGCGCTACGGGCAGAGCATCACCGACGCGTGCCTGTCGTTCGCCGACACCGCCGGGCTCTTCGAGACGCTCGCGCACGCGGTTCGGGCACGGCGGCGGGGCCATGCGCCGATGCCCGGCATCGAGTTCGCGCACGAGCCGCTACTCGCATGCTGCGCATGAGCGGCCCGGCGCGACGTCATCGGATTTCGGCTTCGTCGTAGATCCGCGTCGCGTCGCCGGCCCACGCGTCGCGATAACGCGCGAGCCAGTGTTCGGCCTGGGTCGGCGCGCCGGCGACGACCTCGTCGAGCGGCGCGAGATACACGGATTCGTCGCGGCCGGCCGCATCCAGGCGCGCCCGCGCGCGCAGGCCGCGATGCGCGATGGCGAGCGTATCGGCCGCGAACGCACGCAACGGGCGGCCGTCGACCGGTGTATCGAGCCCGAGACGCGGCACGTCGCGACGCAATGCCAGCAACGTGCCGCGATCGATCGCGGCGGCCAGCGTCTCGGCCTCCGACAGCGCGGCCGGATCGTACAGCAGGCCGGTCCAGAATGCGGACAGCGCGATCATCATGTCGGGCGAGCCGGCATCGGCGCCGCGCATCTCGAGATAACGCTTCAGCCGCACCTCGGTGAATACCGTCGTCAGGTGGTCCGCGAAATCGCCGAGCGTCGGCGTGTCGCCTTCGAGATGCGGAATGCGCCGTCGCATGAAATCGCGGAACGTCCGCCCGGTCGCATCCGCGTAGCGGTCGCCGCGCCGCACGAAATACATCGGCACGTTGTCGAGCAGCCAGCTCACGTAGCGCTCGAAGCCGAAGCTGCGCGACAGGAACAATGCCGGCGCGCCGCAGCGATCCTCGTCGGTATCGAGCCACGTATGTGCGCGCGTCGACAGCAGGCCGGACGGGCGGCCTTCGCAGAACGGCGAATTCGCGAACAGCGCGGTCGCGACCGGCTGCAACGCGAGCGACACGCGCATCTTGCGCGCCATGTCGCTTTCCGATGCGAAATCGAGATTGACCTGCACGGTGCAGGTACGCTGCATCATGTCGAGCCCGCGCGTGCCGACGCGCGGCATATAGCGTCGCATGATCCCGTAGCGCTGCTTCGGCATCCACGGCAGCGCCGCGCGCGACAAGTGAGGGTGAAAGCCGAGCGGCGCGCAGCGCAGGCCGAGCGGATCGCACGCCGCGCGAGCCGCGGCGAGGTGCGCATGCAATTCGGCATGCGTGTCGTGCAGCGTATCGAGCGGCGCGCCCGACAGTTCGAGCTGGCCGGCCGGTTCGAGCGAGATCGCCGCGCCATCGCGCTGGATCACGCCGACGATCCGCCCGGTATCGACGATCGGCGTCCCGTCGCCGCGCAGCCGCTCGAGCACCGCGGCGATGCCGGACGGCCCGTCGTAGGGTGCGGCCGCGTGCGTCGCGCGAGCGACGACGAACTTCTCGTGCTCGGTGCCGATCCGGAACTGCGCGGCCGGCTTGCAGCCGGCGGCCAGATGATCGGCGAGTTGCTGCTCTGAGACGATCGGCGTGTTGTCCGATCCGACGGCATTCGACATCGACACCCTCCACATGGCGTATTGAGCAACCGACCGGCCGGTCGCACGGCGACTATAGCGGCGTCGATGCAGGCGCAGTACTGGCAGGGGTGATAGGGGGCGACGCGCAGCCGCGTCGCACTACGGCTGTTTGCGCTTCGCGAAGTAATGCGCAGGCGAATCGCCGAACGCGCGGCGAAACATCGCGATGAAATTGCTCGGCGTCGCGTAGCCGAGCGCGTCCGCGATGTTGGCGACGCTGTCGCCGTTCGCGAGACGTTCGAGCGCGTGCGTGAGACGCGCCTGCTGCCGCCATTGCGCGAAGCTCGTGCCGGTTTCCGCGACGAACAGCCGGCTCAACGTGCGCGCGGACAAGCCGGCCCATTCTGCCCACGCTTCGAGCGTGCGGCTGTCGTGCGGCTGCCCGAGGATCGCGTTGGCGATCCGCAGCAGCCGCCGGTCGTGCGGCATCGGCAAGTGCAGCGGTTCGTGCGGCGCGCGACGCATCTCGTCGAGCAGCACGACGCTGATGCGCGCCTGCTCGATGTCGAGCCGGTCCTGGTCGGCCCACGACACCGCGCGCCGCACGAGCGCGCGCATCAGGTCGGTAATCGCGATCACGCAGGGCTGGCCCGGCATCCGCCGGCTCGCGGCCGGGGCGATCACGACGCTCCAGCCGCTCAACGCACCGCTGATGCTGACCTTGTGCTGCTCGCCCGGCGGAATCCAGCCCGCGCGATGCGGCGGCAGCAGCCACGAACCGTGCGGCGTGCGCACGTGCGCGAAGCCGCTTTCCACGCAGAACACCTGGCCGCGCAGATGACTGTGCCAGTCGACCTCGCGGGTGCCGAGCTGATACGCGTTGCTGCCGTCGTCTTCGCCCCAGACGGCGATCAGCGACGGGCCGTCCGCACGTTCGCTCGGATCGATGTCGGTGCGCTGTATGGCGCGCGGCGGAGAAGCATCACGGATGGGCATGGCCGGAATTCATTATTTTTTGTCTAAACAACATTATCAGCTTTGTCAGGGCGCGTCCAACAATGCATGTCGTGTTCAAACCGATACGAAGCAGAGGAATGCGATGCATGCAGCACTTGCTCCCTGGACACGCGATGCCGGCGCGCTGCGCGTCGTGTCGCGGATGGCCGTCGCCGCGGCGCTCGTCGTGCTCGGCGCGTGTGCGAGCCGCGACGGGCTCGCGCCCGCCGGCACGCTGCGCGGCGCCGATACGCTTGCCGCGTCGCGCAGCCTCGCGCATGCGCCGGCTGCCGACTGGCCGGCCGCCGACTGGTGGCGCGCGCTGAACGATGCGCAACTGAATGCGCTGATCGACGAAGCGCTCGCCGGCAATCCCGATCTCGCAACCGCCGATGCGCGCGCACACGAAGCGCAGGCGCTGGTGATCGAAGCGCAGGCCGCGCGCGTGCCGCACGTCGTCGGCCGCGCGAGCGCGAAGGGCGAACGGATGTCCGGCACCCAGTTCTCGGCGGGCGAAGGCGGCGGCTTCTTCAGCCACACGCGCGAGATGAATCTCGGCTTCAGTTGGGATCTCGATCTGTGGGGCGGCCGCCGCGCCGCATGGGAAGCCGCGCTCGGCGAAGCGCGTGCCGCGCGGATCGACGCGCAGGCCGCGCGCGTTTTGCTGTCCGTCAACGTCGCTCGCGCGTACGTGAACCTCGCGTACGCGTTCGATCAGCAGGACGTCGCGCGCGCCGAATACGAGCGCGCCGACGAGGCGCTCACGCTGACGCGCCAGCGCGTATCGAAAGGCATCGACAACGTCGCGCAACAGCGCCAGGCGGAAAGCGAGGTTGCGGCCGCGACGCGCGAGCAGGCGCGCGCGGCGCAGACGATCGACAGTGCGCGCATCGCGCTCGCGATCCTGCTCGGTGCGGGCCCCGATCGCGGGCTCGAACTCGTGCGTCCCGCGCCGCTGCCGGCCGCCGCGCTGGCGGTGCCGGCCGATCTGCCGGCCGCGCTGCTCGGCCGGCGCGCCGACCTCGTCGCCGCGCGCTGGCGGGTCGAGGCGGCGAGCCGCAACGTCGCAGCCGCCCGCGCGGAGTTCCTGCCGAACGTGAGTCTCACCGCGCTGATCGGGCTCGCGACACGCGGCGGCGCATCGCTGTTCCAGGCCGCGTCGCGCACCTACAACGTCAGTCCGGCCGTGAGCCTGCCGATCTTCGACGGCGGCGAGCGGCGCGGCGTGCTGCGCAGGCGCGATGCGCAATACGACCTCGCGGTCGCCGGCTACAACAAGACGCTGATCGGTGCGATCGGCGAGGTGGCCGACGATCTGCACCGCCTGCGCTCGCTCGCCGTGCAGGCCGACGCGCAGCAGCTTGCGTTCGACTCCGCCACCGATGCGTGGCGGCTCGCGGACGCGCGCTACCGGGCCGGCGTCGGCAGCTACCTCGACGCGCTCGTCGTGCGCCAGCAACTGCTGATCGCGAGCCGCGAGGTCGCCGCGCTGCGCGCGCAGCGCGCGGACCAGTCGCTGCAGCTCGTCGCCGCGCTCGGCGGCGGCTTCCGCGCCGAGCCGGACGACGCCGCGCTCGCCGCCACTCCTTCCCACCGTCCTTGACATCGAACCATGAGCAGCGACAACACCCTGCAGACTCCCGCGCGGCCCGCCGCCGCCGATCCCGCCAGCGCCCGCCAGAACCCGGCGGCCGACCACACCGGTGCGCCGCGCGCACCGGGCGGCCCGGACGCGCGCACGCAACCGGCACCGGGCGGCGCCGCACCCGCGACACCGCCGCCGCCCGCGCGACGCAAGCACCTCGTGCGCGCGCTCGTCGCCGTGTTCGCGCTCGGCATCGTCGGCTGGGGCATCTGGTACGTGCTCGTCGGCCGCTGGTACGAAGCCACCGACAACGCATACGCGCAAGGCAACGTCGTCGAGCTGTCGCCGCAGGTGACGGGCACCGTCGTGTCGATCGACGCGGACGACGGCAACCTCGTGCGCGCCGGCACGCCGCTCGTCCGTCTCGACGCGAGCGACGCGCAGATCGCGCTCGCAGCCGCGCAGGCCGACCTCGCGGCAACGGTACGCAAGGTGCGCGGCCTGTACAGCAACGAGCGCGGGCTCGCGAACAGCATCGACGGCGCGCGCGCCGAACTCGACGCGCGGCGCATCGCGCTCGACAAGGCGAAGGCCGACTACAGCCGCCGCGAGGATCTCGGCCGCTCCGGCGCGATCTCGCGCGAGGAGCTCGCGCATGCGCGCGATACGCTGACGTCCGCGCAAAGCGCGTACGCGGCCGCGCAAAGCGCGCTCGCGACGTTGAGCGAGCAGCATCAGACGAGCAAGGCGCTCGTCGACGACACCGCGGTCGCGTCGCATCCCGACGTGCAGGCCGCGGCCGCACGGCTGCGCGCCGCATACCTCGCGCGCGCCCGCACCGACATCGTCGCGCCCGTGACCGGTTATGTCGCGAAGCGCACGGTGCAGGTCGGGCAGCGCGTGTCGCCCGGCGTGCCGCTGCTCGCGGTCGTGCCGCTGCGCGAACTGTGGGTCGACGCGAACTTCACCGAGAAGCAGCTCGAGCACATGCGCATCGGGCAACCGGTCGAACTGACCGCCGACCTGTACGGCGACGCGGTGCGTTACAGCGGCCGCGTGCAGAGCCTCGGCGTCGGCACCGGCAGCGCGTTCTCGCTGCTGCCCGCGCAGAACGCGACCGGCAACTGGATCAAGATCGTGCAACGGCTGCCGGTGCGCATCGAACTGACGGACCCGGCCCAGCTCGACGCGCATCCGCTGCGGATCGGTCTGTCGATGCACGCACGCGTCGACCAGCACGACCGCAGCGGTGCGATGCTGTCGCATCGCGAGCAACGCGCGCCCGTGTTCCGCACCGACGTGTACCGCGACGAGCTCGCGCGCGCCGACAGCCTGATCGCCGACGTCGTGCATGCGAACCAGCCCGCGGCGGTGCGCACGGAGCGTGTGCGATGAGCGGCCCGATGGCGGCCGCCGATGCCGGCTTTCGTCCGTCGAGCGTCGCGCTGACGACCTTCGGCCTCGCGCTCGCGGTCTTCATGCAGGTGCTCGACGGCACCGTCGCGAACGTGTCGCTGCCGACGATCGCCGGCAACTTCGGCGTGAGCACGACGCAAAGCGCATGGGTCGTCACGACGTTCTCGGTCAGCAATGCGATCGCGCTGCCGCTGACCGGGTTTCTCGTCAAGCGCATCGGGCAGGTCAGGCTGTTCGTGTGGGCGACGCTCGCGTTCACGTTTGCGTCGCTGCTGTGCGGCCTCGCGCAAAACCTGCCGCAACTCGTCGCGTTCCGCGCGCTGCAGGGCCTGGTGGCCGGGCCGATGATCCCGACCACGCAGGCGCTGATGCTGTCGATCTACCCGCCGCAACGGCGCGGCTTCGCGCTGTCGATGATCGCGATGGTCACCGTCGTCGCGCCGATCGCGGGCCCCGTGTTCGGCGGCTGGGTCACCGAGCATTACTCGTGGCGTTGGGCGTTCCTGATCAATTTGCCGATCGGCGTGTTCGCCGCGATGTGCGTATTCGCGCAGATGCGTGCGCGCGTCGAGACGACCGTCGCCGCGCGCGTCGACTACGTCGGCCTCGCCGCGCTCGTGGTCGGCGTCGGCGCGCTGCAGATCGTGCTCGACAAGGGCAACGAAGCCGACTGGTTCAACTCGACGTTCATCGTCGTGATGTCGGTGGTCGCCGCGTTCGGCATCGCGCTGTTCCTGATCTGGGAGCTCAACGAACCGAACCCGATCGTGAACCTGCGGCTGTTCGCACATCGCAACTTCGCGGCCGGCACGCTGACGCTCGTGCTCGCGTATTCGGCGTTCTTCGCGGTCAACGTGATCGTGCCGCAGTGGCTGCAGCGCACGCTCGGCTACACCGCGTTCTGGGCCGGGCTCGCGGTAGCGCCGATGGGCGTGATCCCCGTGCTGATGACGCCGTTCATGGGCAAGTACGCGCCGCGCTTCAACATGCGCGTGCTCGTGTGCTGCGCGTTCGCGATCCTCGGCACGTCGTCGTTCCTGCGCGCGGGCTTCGTGCCGGACATCGACTTCACGCACATCGCGCTGATCCAGCTGCTGCAGGGCCTCGGCCTCGCGCTGTTCATCATGCCGATCAACAGCATCCTGCTGTCCGACCTGAAGCCGGACGAAATCGCCGCCGGCTCCGGCCTGTCGACGTTCCTGCGCACGCTCGGCGCGAGCTTCGCCGTGTCGATCACGTCGTTCCTGTGGGACCGGCGCGCGATCCTGCATCACGCGCAGCTCAGCGAGCACGTGAGCGCGTTCGATCCGGCCGTGCGGGCCGAAGTCGCGCGGCTTGGCGGCGGCGATCCGCAGCGCGCGGCGACGCTGCTGAGCAACCTGGTCGATGCACAGGCCTACCAGATTTCGTTCAACGACGTTTCGTTCGCGCTCGGCTGCGTGTATCTCGCCGTGATCGCGGTGGTGTGGCTCGCCCGCCCGCCGTTCGGCCCCGGCGCCGCCGCGAAACGATGAAGCGGGCGCTGCGCGGCCCGTTCCGACCCATGCTGTTCAATTCGATGGAGGTTGACCCGATGCATACCCACCACGCTGGAGAAACGCCGTCCGACCTGGCGACGCTTGCGGTGTTCGACGTCACGGAATTTCCGCTCGTCGTCGTGCGCAACGATGCGATCGCGGCCGGCTACGCGCAGCGCTGGCTCGACGACATGCACACGCTGATGCGGCACGGCGAGCCGTTTGTCATGATCTTTCCGCCGGCCCGCCCGGACGAACCGCACGACGACCGCAAGGAGCGCGGCATGTGGCTCAAGCAGAACCGCGCCGCGCTCGCCGAGGTCTGCCGCGCGCTCGTCACGATCGAACCGGACCCGAAGGAACGCGCCGCGGCCATCGCGAACGCGGCCGGCATCGAAAAGGCGTTCGGGATTCCGCTCGACGTGACGGCTTCGCTCGAAGACGCGAAGCAGGCGGGCCGGCGACGCCTGACCGAGGCGCTCTAGCGCGGTCCGTTCGCGCGCAACGCCTCGAACCGGTTGCGCAAGTCCGCCTGAATGCAGATTCCAACTAGATAAACGGGGTGGCTTGTATGAATGGACTGGATTGTCTGAAATGGTTGGTACCCGGCGACACGGACGCGTCATGGCAGCGGATGACCGACGCGGCCGCCGGGATGGGGTTCGACAAGGTCGTGCTGATCGTGTTGCCGTTTACCGGCGCGTCGTTCGATCTCGCGCGCAAGTGGAGCAGCGGCGTGCCTGGATGGACGGCGCTGTACCGGCAGCGCCAGTTCGACCGCGTCGACCCGATGCTGCGGCATTGCTTCCGCTCGGCGCTGCCGCTCGTCTGGGACGACGCGCTGTTCGCGCTGCCCGAGCAGCGGCCGTGCTACGAAGCGGCGTCCGCGTACGGCATGCGCAGCGGCGTCGTGCTGCCGGTGCGCGGCGCGAAAGGGGAGGTCGGCATGCTGTCGTGCGCAAGCGCGGACGACCTCGGCCGTACGCGCGAGCGCTGCGACCGCCATCTCGCGGCGCTGACGCTGCTGCGCGACATCGCGTGCGAAGCGATCGCCGACACGCGTTGCCATGCACCGCCCGACAGCGTGCCGCGGCTCAGCCGGCGGGAAGTCGAATGCCTGCGCTGGCACGCGGCCGGCAAGACGTCGTGGGAAATCGGCCATATCCTGAACGTGACCGAGTCGTGCATCAATTTCCACTTCATGAATATCCGCCGCAAGTTCAACGTGTCACGTCGGCACGAAGCCGTGCTGCGCGCGGTCGAGTGGGGGCTGATCAGCATCTCCGACGTGACGGTGCCCACCTGATGCGGGTGCGCCCGCGAGCCAGCGATCGAGAAACGCGCTGAGCCATGCCGCCGTCGCGCGGTCGTGCCGCAGGCCCTCATTTGCCTGCGTCGCGAGATCCTGCGCGCCGGGCGCCGACAGCTTGTGCGCGGCGGCCGTGCTCCAGCGCCGCATCATCGGATAGCTCACTTCCGGATGAAACTGGACGCCGTACGCGCGCGGCCCGTAACGAACGGCCTGGTTCTCGAAATGCTCGCCGGTCGCGAGGATCTCGAGCCCGGCGACGCGCTCGAAGCCCTCGCGATGCCACTGGTAGACATGCGACGGCCATGAACCGAGCCGTCGGCCGGCGGGCGTCGCGGCGATCGGCCAATAGCCGATTTCCGCACGCCCGTCCCGATGCGCGCTCACACGGCCTCCCAGATGGCGGATCATCATCTGCGCGCCGAGGCAGACGCCGAGAAAGGGCGCGGCCTCGCGCAGCGGCACGCCGATCCAGTCGATCTCGTCGCGCATCCAGCGATCGCCGTCATTCGCGCTCATCGGGCCGCCGAACACCACGGCGCCCGCATGATCGGCGAGCGTCGCCGGCAACGGATCGCCGAGCGGCGGGCGCCGAATGTCGAGCGGATGGCCGCGGGCCGCGAGCAGCCGCCCGATCCGGCCGGGGCTCGACTGTTCGCGATGCAGGACGATCAGGATCGGACGAAGTGCAGAGTGCGTCATGTCGTGTGATTGAGTAGGAAGTCAGCCCGGCTGGCCGCGCAGCGCGTCGAACGACACCATCACCTGTTCGCGGTAGGCGGGCCGTCGGCACAGGCGGGCGTACCAGGCCTCGACGTGCGGCAACGGCGGCCGCTCGACGTCGAGCGAGAAATAGCGGAACAGCGTCGCGCCGGCCGGAATGTCGGCCAGGCCCGGCGTTGCGCCGCCGAGAAAAGGCTGCGTCGACAACAGCCGGTCGAGCAGCCGGTAGTGCGTGGCGCTGCGCTCGGCCTTGTCGCGCACGATCGCGTCGTCGCGCCGCTCCCGCGGCGTTCGCACCAGCGCCCAGAACAATCCGGTCATCACGTCGGGCTCGAGCGATGTCTGCGACCAGTCCATCCAGCGCTCCGCGCGCGAACGTGCGAACGTGTCGCGGCACCAGAACGGATTGTTCGGCACGCGCGCGGCGAGATAACGCAGGATCGTGTGCGACTCCCAGACGACGTCGCCGTCCCAGTCGATCACCGGGATCCGGCAGGTCGGGTTCAGCGCCGCGAACGCGGGGGTCTGCAGCGAGCCGTGCTCGCCGCCGGCCGGGATGTGCCGGTACGGCAATCCCAGCTCGCCGATGAGCCACAACACCTTCTGCACGTTGAACGACGTGCGGCGGCCCCAGACGGTCAGCATCGCGCGGCATCCCCGCAGGCACCGGCATCCGCGCACGCCGCATAGCGGTCGAGACCGGCGGCGAGATCGGCGATCAGGTCGTCGGCATCCTCGAGCCCGATGTGCAGGCGCACGCCGCGGCTGCCGGGTGGCCAGCGCTCCGCGAGGCCGTGCGCGCCCAGCTCGAACGGCAGCGCAAGGCTCTCGTAGCCGCCCCACGAATAACCGAGACCGAACAGCGTCAGGTGGTCGAGAAACGCTTCGATCGCGTGCCGAGGCGCAGGCCGCAGCACGATCGAGAACAGCCCCGATGCGCCGCCGAAATCGCGGCGCCACAGCGTGTGGCCGTCGTCGCCGGGCAGCGCCGGATACAGCACGCGCTGCACCTCGGCGCGCGACGCGAGCCAGCTCGCGACCGCGAGCGCGTTGCGCTGGTGCTGCCGCAGCCGCACGCCGAGCGTGCGCAACCCGCGCAGCGCGAGGTAGACGTCGTCGGGGCCCGCGCACAGACCGAGATCGCCGTGCAGTTGCTTCAGCGCCGGCCATGCGCGCTCGTTGGCCGATACCGTGCCGAGCATCGCATCCGAATGCCCGACCAGGTACTTGGTGCCGGCCTGGATCGACAGGTCGATGCCGAACGCATGCGGCCGGAAGAAGAGCGGCGTGGCCCAGCTGTTGTCCGCGATCACCAGCGCGCCGTGCGCATGCGCGAGCCGGACAAGCGCGGGGATATCGTGCATGTCGAACGTATAGGACCCCGGAACTTCGACGTACAGTGCCCGCGTGTTCGCGCGGAATGCGGCTGCGACGGGCGTGCCGGCGTCGTACCAGGTCGTCTCGACGCCGAGCCGCGCGAGCACGCCTTCGCACGCATGACGCACCGGGCCGTAGACCGATGCGGTCATCAGCAGGTGATCGCCGGGTTTCAGGCAGGACAGCAGCGCAAGCGTGCATGCGGACAACCCCGACGGACACAGCACCGCGCCGGCGCCGCCTTCGAGGCTCATCACCGCGCGCTCGAGCGCGTCCGTCGTCGGTGTGCCGCGGCGGCCGTAGATATACGGCTGCGTGCGGTTCAGCAGATCCGACACCGTCGGGCTGAGCACGGTCGACGCATGGTAGACGGGCGGATTGACGAAACCGTGCCACGCGGCGCTGTCGCGGCCCGCGTGCGCGAGCCGCGTGTCTTCGTGCAGTCGGTCGTGCGTGACGTCGCGCGGCTGCGACGCGTGTGCGGCGGACTTCACGGCCATAGCGCGCACCGTTCCCAGCGCTGACCGGCGCGACGGTAGGCCTGCCGCGCGAAGCGCCGCGCGCTGTCTGCGCGCCAGAATTCGGCTTCGTCCGGCGCCAGTGCGTACAGGTGCCAGTCGTCCGATGCGAGGGTCGGGTCGGCGGCCAGCCGCGCGAGCTGCGCGTCGATCGCGCGCGTCAGGTCGGCGGGATCGTCGAGCCGTTCGCTTTGCCGTCCGGCCAGGATGCTCGCGCGCGACCGCTCGGGGCGGCCCGCGAAATCGGCGCGGCCTTCGGCAGCCGGCAGCCGTTCGACCGGGCCGCTCAGCCGGACCTGGCTCGCGATCGCCGGCCAATAGAACGTCAGCGCGGCGTACGGCCGATTTTCGAGCTGGCGCCCCTTGGGGCTGCGCGTGCTCGCCGCGAAATGCCAGCCGCGCGCGTCGACGTTCAGCAGCACGACGGAGCGCGCATCGGGCCGTCCGTCCGGGCGGACCGTCGACAGCGTCATCACCTGCGGTTCGAGTGCCCCGGCGGCGACGGCCTCGTCGAGCCAGCGCTCGAACTGCGCGTGCGGCGTGTCGGGCCAATCCTGGGCGGGCACGTGCGGCGCCGCGTGCGCGAGTGTTTTCAGCGCCTTCAGGCGCGTTGCGATCGTATCCATGGCGTGGCTCATGCGATGCCGAAGCGGGTCGCGCGGCCGATCAGCCGATGCGCGGCGAGATAGTCGGGGACTTCCGCGAGGAAACCGTCGACGACGGCCGCGGCGACGCGGCGGCCGCCGGATTCGCGCCGCGCGGTGTCGAACGCGTCGATCACGCGGCGGGCGAGGGCGACTTCGTCGGCCGTCGGCGTGAGCACGCGATTGACGACCGGCACGAACTGCGAGTTGACGATCGCTTTCGCCTGATAACCCAGGCCGCGCGACACGCGCATGTCGAGCTCCGCGCCTTCGTTGTCGGCATAGCTGTACGGGCAGTCGATCGCCGTGACGCCGACCGCCGCGCATTCGACGCGAAAACGCGAGCGCACATAGTCGAGCTCGCGGCCCGCGCGCGTGCGCTCGGCGCCCATGTCGGCCACCATGTCCTCGGTCGCGACGAGCACGGCCGTCACGCGCGGGCTCGAACGCGCGATCGCCATCGTGTTCACGAGGCCGAGCGTCGTCTCGACGTTCGGCACCAGTTCCGTCGAACCGGGCGCGATATCGTATTCGCGCTCGAAACGCGTCACGGCTTCGTCGAGCGCGACGACCTGCTCGGGCGTCGCGACATACGACATCATCACGATGTCCGGGCGGCCGCGCATCGCGGCGCGCAGGTCGTCGATCCCGCCCGCGTCGAGCGGGTTCACGCGCACGGACGCCAGTATGCCGGCGTCGCGCCAGCCCGCGAGCACGCGCTCGCTGAGCTCGCGCGCAGCCGGACGCCGGTCGGGCGGCGTAAAGGTTTCGAGTTCCTGGATCAGGACGTCAGCGCCGCTCGCGGCGCCGTCAACGAGCGCATCGTGATCGGCGCCGGCGAGAAACAGCCAGGAGCGGCGCAGGCGGGAAGGGCGTCGGTTCGTCGGTGTCATGCGTGGTTTCCTGTAGGGCGCGTGTTACGCGTATCGATGGCGCGGGCGTTCAGCCGGCGCGCATCATCTGGTTGAAGATGTTCTTGCGATGCATTTCCTCGGTCCCGCCGACGCTCATGAAGCCGAGCGCGTCCGATGCGAACGCGGCCACCGGCCCGGCCTGGTAGCCGAGGCTGCCGTACAGCCGCACGAGGCCGAGCGCGCCGTCGACGAGATCCTGTGCGCCGACCAGCTTCGCGATCGAGCAGGTCATCAACGCGCGCGGGTGATCCGTCAGCAGCTGCGCGAGCGCGCCGCGCGCGAGCCACGTGCCGCGCTCGATGCCGATCTGCAGGTCCACGAGACGACCCTGCACGTACTGATGCGCGTCGATCGTGCTGTCGAAGCTGCGCCGGTCGCGGCAATAGCCGATCGCGTCTCGCAGGTACGGCGCCGTCACTTGCGCGGCAGCGAGGCCGTAGTAGAGGCGGCCGAGCGAAATGATGTCGATCAGGTTGCCGAGCCCCGCACCGGGCTCGCCCAGCAACTGGCTGCGCGCGATCGGGCAGTCGTCGAAATGCAGCGCGCCGGTGGGCAGATCGTCGAGGCCGAGCTTGCGGTCGGGCGCGGCGACGGTCATGCCCGGCTGGTCGCGATCGACGATCACGAGCGCGGTATTGCGCCGGCCGGGCGTATCGATGCGCGTGACGACGAGGATGAAGCGCGCGAGCGGCGCATGCGCGATGTTGAATTTGCTGCCGGTCAGCCGATAGCCGTCGCCGTGCTCGACCAGCTTCGTCGCAATGCTGCGCACGTCGGTGCCGGTGCCCGGTTCGGCGATCGCGGTCGCGCTCAGCTCGCCGCGCAGGATCGCGCCGAAATAGCGGTCCCGCTGCGGCGCCGTGCCGTATCGTTCGAGCGCGCGCACCATGCCGGCCTGCGCGATCACCGACAGCAGCAGCGCCGGGCGGCGGATCGCCGACGCAAGCCCCTCGAGCGCCGCGGAAAAGTGCCACCAGCCGTGACCGTCGCCGCCATACGTCTCCGGCACGATCATGTCCCACAGTCCTTCCTGCCCGAGCCGCGCCCAGCCGGCTGCGTCGAAGCCGACAGGCACGCTGCCGTCGTGCTCCGCGGCAGCGGCGATCTCCGCGCCGATCCCGCGAAAACGCGCGAGCGTCGCATGCTGTTCCTGCGTCCAGTCAAATGGCATCTGTCGTGTCTCCGGTCGAAGCGGCGCGGCCTTCGACGGCGCGCCAGCGATGTCGACAAGATTACGGGGGCACGGACAGCAGGGGTACTGGCAGTAGTGGTAGTTGCCGGGTGCGTGCTCGGCACGCCGTCGAAGATCGACCGCGGTGTCGCGGATGCGGCCCCGTGGTTTCCCGGCGCGCGCATTTCGCAAGCCGACGTCATGGAGGCATCGCGTTTCGGATCGCCACGGTGGTCGTGCCTCAGGCGATCAACAGCGCTGCATCGATCGGCAGGCCTCGGCGCTGGTCGGCAAGGACAGCGGGGCATGGCAGCCGCTGCCGGATTTACCGCCCCGGTCGTAGGGCAGAGAGAAGTCGGCTCGTCATGGCACGACAAATATCATTCAAATTCGCATCTGTGCGTCAGCGCCGGGTTCTGCCGCTCATGCAGCCGTCAATAGACGCCTGGCTCGCCCGCCGGGCGATGCTTGAACCGTCGGTGCACCCAGTAGTACTGCTCGGGAAATCGAAGGATCTGCTCCTCGAGAAAGGAATTCATCGTGCGCGCATCGAACGACTCGCTGCCGGTCGGATAGCTGTCGAGCGGCTCGAAGATGGTCAGCTTGTAGCCGCGGAATTCCGGCAGCACTTCGGTCACGAACGGTACGACCCGCGCGCCGCTCAGCTTCGCCAGCCGCGATACCGACGTCAACGTGCAGGCCTGCACGCCGAACAGCGGCGCAAACACCGAACCCGTCGTGCCGTGATCCATGTCCGCGGCGAGCATCACCGGGGTGCCCGCGCGAAGTAGTCTGACGAGGTGTTTCGCGCTCGCACTGCGTTCGATCATCTCGGCGCCGAAGCGCCCGCGCTGACGTTTGGCGAGGTCGCACACGCGACGGTTCGACATGCGCGTGTAGAGTGCCGCCACGGGCAGCGACGACGAATAGAGCATGCAGCCCACCTCGATGCCGACGAAGTGAAAACCCATGAAGATCGTCGGCGGCGCATCCGGATCGTGGAGATCGATGCGGCTGTCCATCTCGACCAGGCGATTGAGCGACCGAGCGTTGCCGAACCACTGGAATCCGCGCTCCAGGTAGCTCCGGACGACATGTTCGAAATGGGCACGCGCGAGCACGTCGCGCTCCTCGTCGGTCTTCAGCGGAAAGCAGAGTTGCAGGTTGACATGCACCACGTGCTTGCGTCGGCTCGGTATCCGGTAGAGCGCAGCGCCGATGCCGCTGCCGGTTCTCGCGACCAGCGAGTACGGAAGAATGGACAGGAACCGTAGGAGGCCGAACAGCAGCCAATACCCGAGAGCGTTCATGATGATGATGGACTTCCGTCTGATGACTGCCCGGCGCCGCTCGAGTCGAGTGATGGGGTACGGGGAAATCGGGTTGTGTCGAGACCGTGCAGGGCAGTTGCTTGCGCGACCGCCTCCGACGGCGGCCGCGCGCCAGCGCCGATGATGGCCGACCGCTTCGATCCGACGTTCGAAGCGATACATGATGGCGGGCGGAAAGTTCATCCACGCGATGCCGAGCCGGACGGCGCGGATGCGCATGGCCTCCAGATAGCGCGCCGGGTTCGGGCAGCGCGGCACATACGTGAATCGATGGAACGCGCCACCGGCAGCCAGGTGGCGCGCGAAGGCGCAGGGAACGATCGCGGCGGCCGGTTCGACCGGCATCGCGACGATGTGGCAATCCGCTCACGATAACACGTGCGTGCTCCCCGCCGAAGAAGTCGCCCGTCATGCCGTAGACCAAAATAAAGTCGTCACCGTTTGCGAAGGAAAGTTGTCACTTCGCCGGTCGATGTCGACTGGAAGATTCGAAACTCTCGGAAATTCATGAGGTTGTGCGTTGCGAAATAAAGTTGTCACTGGCCGCGGCCTTGCGAAGACCAGTGTCAACTCCCCTGCGGCGCCGGCACCTCCTGGTCACGCGTTGCCCTGATCGCCAGTTTCGGGCCGTAATCAGGCCATCGTGATAAGAAGGTACTCGCTGGCGCGTTCATCCCGACGTCAGGATCGGCACGCGACAAAGAATGGCTGTTCTGGGGCGACGCGAACGATGCTGAACGACCCAGAATTGCCGTTCGCTGGATCAAAGTTTTGGCGTCGGGTAACGAAATACACCGGTCATTCGACTACAGGGCCGTAATCTCAAAAAGACCGGACTCGATGCCATGGTGGCCGCACCATGATCAAACGACGCTTCAAACGAGGCAATGCGTCGGAAAAAACCATCGCGGTTTTCGTCAGACCAGTCGACTAGCCCCGCGAGTGGCTCAAGCTCAAGCGGGCAGGTCTAAACTCAAAAGAGCTAACTTCAGTGCCTAGCGCCGTGCGATCGAGGCGACGTTGCCCACGCTGTCTAATACACGATGGCGCTGTTGCGTCAGCCCGCCCGCGTATTGACTGCGACGTTCGCATTGCCGTACTGCTGCGACTGAGCATGGCATTAGGTAAGCAGCGGTGTAAACCCCAACTCATCATTCCCACTGAATGGGAATCGCATTTTTGTCCAGCGGGAGCGACGTGGCATTCTGCGTCATCGGAATCGCAACTCTTCGGGCAAGACTCAACGTGAAACAGGAATCCAGCGTCATCGGCGCCGAGCGCCTGCTGCTCGTACTTACTGCGCTCGCGAGTCACGGTAAAGCCATGTCCGTGAAGGACATGCTCGGCGTGACCGGCCTCGCGCAAAGCACGCTCTATCGCCAAATCACGCTGCTTAAGCGCTGGGGCTTCGTGACGGAGGACGCGGGCTGCTATGCCCCCGGTCCCGTGAGCTTGCAGCTCGCACTCGGCTTCGACATCAATTCGATGCTGGTCGAAGCGAGCCGCGACGGCATGGCGGAGCTCTCGCGCGCGACGCAGGAGAGCGTCGGGCTCATCATCGCCGTGAACGACCAGGTGATCTGCCTCGAAATGGTCGAGAGCACGCACTCGCTGCGTTGCTCGTTCGAAAAGGGCCGCGCGGTGCCGTTGCGCGCGGGCGCGTCCGCCAAGTCGCTGCTCGCCTTCATGGCGGAGAAAACGCGCAACGAGGCGCTGGAGCGTCAGTTCGCCGGTGACGACACGGCGCGGGCCGCCCTTGAAACGGAGCTTGAGCGAATTCGCGCGCGCGGTTATGCCGTAAGCGACAGCGAAGTCGATCCCGGCGTCTGGGGCGTGAGTGCACCGGTGTTCCGGCGAATGTCGCGCAGCGCGGGCGCATGCGCATCAATCACGCTGATGGCCCCGTCCTCGCGCGCGGCGGGTCGCGAACAACAACTCGCCGACTGGACCGTGCGAACGGCCAACGGCATCTCCACCCGACTGCAATCTGCCTGAGCCTCACTCAACGACGATCACACACTCTGGAGCCCGCACCATGAAATTGAAAACCCTTCTCTCCGCTGCAAGCCTCGGCATGGCGCTGCTGACGGCGATCGCGCCCGGCACGGCATTCGCGCAGGATTCGAACGTGCTCAACGTTGCAACCGACGCGACCTTCCCGCCGATGGAATTCGTCGACAAGGGCCAGCGCACCGGCTTCGACATCGATATCATGAACGCACTGGCCAAGGCGATGGGCAAGCAGGTCCAGTGGACGGACATCGACTTCAAGGGGCTGATTCCGGGTCTCGTGGCGCGGCGGTTCGACGCGGCGATCTCGGGCATCTACATCACGCCGGAGCGCGCGCAGGTGGTCGATTTCACTCAGTCGTACTTCGCGGGCGGCCTCTCCGCGCTCGTCAAGGCGGACTCGCCGATCAAGACCCTCGCCGATCTCAACGGCAAGAAAGTAAGCGTGCAGGTCGGCACCAAGTCCGTCAATTTCCTGCGCGACAACTATCCCCAGGTGCAGCGCGTGGAGGTGGAAAAGAACCAGGAAATGTTCGATCTCGTCGGTATCGGCCGTGCCGACGCCGCCGTCACTGGCAAGCCCGCAGCGTACCAGTTCGTGCGCACGCGCCCCGGTTTCCGCGTGCTCGATAAGGAGCTGACGACCGAAGCGTACGGCATCGCGGTGCGCAAGGACGAATCGCAACTGCGCGACCAGATGAATGCCGCGCTCGCGAAGATCAAGGCGGACGGCACCTACAACGCTATCGTGAAGAAGTGGTTCGGCGCGAGTGCCAGCACCACGGCGAACGCGAAGTAATCCGGCGGACCCGAATCATGCAACTCGACTTCACGCCGGCATTCGCCGGTTGGGCCGACATCGCGCACGGAGCGCTGGTCACGGTGGAAGTGACCGCCGCCGCGCTCGTGCTCTCGTGCCTGCTCGGCCTCCTGATCGGCATCGGCCGGCTCTATCCTCAGCGGCGGCTCGTTTATGGCTTCTGCACCGGCTATCTGATCTTCTTCCGCGGCACGCCGCTGCTCGTGCAGCTGTTTCTGCTGTTCTTCGGCTTGCCGCAATTCGACATCCTCTTGCCCGCGTTCGTGTGCGGCATGCTCGGGCTCGGGCTGTATTCGGCGGCCTACGTGTCGGAGATCGTGCGCGGTGCGATCCAGTCGGTGGATCGCGGACAGATGGAAGCGGCGCGCTCCATCGGCATGTCGTCGGGACAGGCCATGCGCGCGATCATTCTGCCGCAGGCCATCGTGCGCATGATTCCCCCGCTCGGCAACGAGTTCATCGCGCTAATCAAGAACTCGGCCCTGGTGTCGCTGCTGACGATTCACGACCTCATGCATGAAGGCCAGAAGATCATCAGCGTGTCCTACCGGTCGCTCGAGGTGTATATCGTGATCGCGCTCGTGTATCTCGTGCTCACGCAAACGACCAACTTCATTCTTCATCGCGTCGAGCGTCGGCTGCGCGCAGGAGGTATGGTGCAATGAGCAGCGCTCAACCTATCGTCAGCATTCGCGAACTCACGAAGTCGTTCGGCACACATCGCGTATTGAACGGCATCGACTTCGACATACAGCCGAGCCAGGTCGTGGTCGTGATCGGGCCGAGCGGTTCGGGCAAGAGCACGTTCCTGCGCTGCTGCAACGGGCTGGAGCAGCCCGAGCGCGGCACGATCGATATCTGCGGCCACCGGCTCGTCGATCACGGCACGATGCTCAAGGACCGCTCGCTCAACGCGCTGCGCACCGAAGTGGGCATGGTGTTCCAGTCGTTCAACCTGTTTCCACATCTCTCGGTGCTGCACAACATCACGGTGGGTCCCCGCATGCTGCGCGGCGCCTCGAAAGCCGACGCCGAAGCCGCTGCGCTTGCCCTGCTCAAAAAGGTGGGCCTCGAGCACAAGGCGCATGCGATGCCCGCCAGCCTTTCTGGCGGCCAGAAGCAGCGCGTCGCCATCGCGCGGGCTCTGGCGATGCAGCCGCGTGTCATGCTCTTCGACGAACCGACTTCGGCGCTCGACCCCGAACTCGTGGGCGAAGTGCTGCAGGTGATGAAGCTGCTCGCCTCCGAAGGCATGACCATGCTCGTGGTCACGCACGAGATGGGCTTCGCGAAAGAAGTGGCGGACGTCGTGGTTGTAATGGACGGCGGCGAGATCGTCGAAGCGGGCCCTCCCGCGCAGATTTTCTCGACGCCCACGCAACCCCGTACGCGCTCATTCCTCCAGGCAGTGCTGTCGCGCGCGTGAGCCCGACCTTGATACGCGGCGCCGCACTCGTGGCGTCGCCGTGGAAGAACGGCGGCGGCATCACGCGCGAAGTCGCGTCCTGTGCGTACGAGTGGCGCGTGAGCATTGCCGATATCGATCGCGACGGACCGTTCTCGCGTTTCGACGGCATCGACCGCCTGTTGATAGTTCTCGACGGGGCAGGGATGACGCTCGGCGCAGGCGTCCTGGGTGAGTTTGACGTCGCGCGCTTCCCCGGCGAGGCGCCGGTGACGGCACACCTCGCAAACGGCCCGGTGCGGGTGTTCAACCTGATGACATACCGTGGCGCGGCGCGCGCCTCGGTCGACATCGTGCGCGCACCGGGGCGCCGGACCCTCGCCGCGGACACGGCTTTGCTGCTTTGCGCGCAGGGATCTGTCGAGGTGCAGGCCGGGCCGGCGTGCATCGCGCTGACGCCACTCGACACGCTGCGCATCGACCGGACGAATCCCGTCGAGATCACCATAGAAGGAGACGGCGTGCTGGTGTGCACGTCGCTGGATACGGAAGCCGACTCTTGAATTCATCCCCGAAATCGCTCTTCGCAGCGCATGCGCTGCTGCCGGACGGCTGGTGTACCAACGTGCTGATCGAGTGGAACGACGCCGGTACGCTCGTCGCCGTTACGCCCGACACGACCACCGCGCCGGCGGATGCCGCGCGTGCAGCGGGGCCGGTCATTCCGGGCATGCCGAACCTGCATTCGCACGCGTTTCAGCGCGCCATGGCCGGCCTCACGGAGTACCGTGCCAATCCCACGGACAGCTTCTGGAGCTGGCGCGACCTGATGTACCGATTCGCCGCACGCATCACGCCCGAGACGCTGGGCGCGATAGCGCGCTGGCTGTATGTCGAGATGCTCAAGGCCGGCTATACGTCCGTCTGCGAGTTCCACTATGTGCACCACGCGCAGGACGGCGGCCGTCACGCGCATCCGGCCGAACTCGCGCAGCGCGTCGTGGATGCCGCGAGCGAGACCGGCATCGGCATGACGATGCTGCCGGTGCTCTACCAGTACAGCGGCTTCGGCGCTCAACCGCCGCGCGCCGATCAGCGCCGCTTCATCAACGCGACGGACGCCTTTCTGAAGCTTCTCGGCACGCTGCGCTCCGCGCGTCCGGAACACGGCGCGCTGTGTTACGGAATCGCGCCACACTCGCTGCGCGCTGTATCGGAAGATTCATTGCGCGCCGCGCTTGAAGGACTCGACGCGATGTCGCCTGGCGCACCAGTGCATATCCACATTGCGGAGCAGACAGCGGAAGTCGACGCCTGTGTCGCGACGCTTGGCGCGCGGCCCATACAATGGCTGCTCGAGCGTTTCGACGTCGACGCGCGCTGGTGCCTCGTGCATGCGACGCACGTCGACGAAAGCGAAACGCTCGCACTCGCTGAGAGCGGTGCGATTGCGGGCCTGTGCCTTACGACCGAAGCGAATCTCGGCGACGGCCTGTTCCCCGCAAGCGACTATCTCGATGCAGGAGGCGCGTTCGGCGTCGGCTCGGATAGCCATATCAGCGTGGACTGGCGCGCGGAACTGCGCTTGCTCGAATATGGCCAGCGGCTCGCGCGGCGTCAGCGCAACGTGCTGGCCTCGCCGCAGGCATCGCATGTCGCGGACCGCCTGTTCCATGGCGCGCTTGCGGGCGGCGCACGTGCGACCGGCCGCGCGGCCGGTGCCCTCAAGCAGGGCGCGCGGGCGGACTGGATCGTGCTCGACCCTGACCATCCCGATCTCGCCGAGCAGACCAGCGCGACGTGGCTGTCGTCCGCAGTCTTTTGCGAGCACGGCGACACGCCGGTGCGCGACGTCTTCGTCGGCGGCGAGCGCGTGATCCACGAGCGCCGTCATCGCGACGAAGCCAGGCTTTACGCGGACTATCGCCGGGCGCTGGTGCAGCTTCTCGCCGACGCCTGAGCGTAACCGTCAACCGATCCCAGGCACCATGAACGATCTCATCTCACTCGAACGCGGCGATGCGCCGCTAATGATTTCCATTCCCCATCTGGGCACGCAGATTCCGGATGCGCTGCGTGACCGGTACACAGATATCGCGCTGACGGTTGCTGACACCGACTGGCATCTGGACCGCCTCTACGGATTCTCCCGCGCGCTCGGCGCAACGATTCTCGGTGCGCGCGTGTCGCGTTACGTGATTGACCTGAACCGGCCATCGAACGACGAAAGCCTGTATCCCGGGCAGACCACCACGTCGCTGTGCCCGACCGAAACCTTTCGCGGTGAGCCGCTGTATCGCGAGGGCTGCGCCCCGGACGCGGCCGAGCGCAATCGCCGCGTGGCCACTTACTGGCAGCCGTATCACGACGCCCTGCATGAAGAACTGACGCGCCTGCGCCGCCAGCATCGCAACGTGCTGCTGTGGGAAGCGCACTCGATCGCGAGCGTGCTGCCGCGCCTTTTCGAAGGCAAGCTGCCGGACTTGAACATCGGCACGCAGGATGGTCGCACCGCCGCGCCTTCAGTGCAGAAAGCGGTGCAGCGCGTCGCCGCGGCGAGTCCGTTCACGTGGATTACGAACGGCCGCTTCAAGGGCGGCTTCATCACGCGGCACGCCGGTGCGCCGCAGGACGGCGTGCACGCGGTGCAGCTGGAGATGTGCCAGTCCACCTACATGAGCGAAAACGCGCCGTTCGACTATCTGCCCGAGGTCGCGAAGAAAGTAGAGCCAGTGGTACGCGGCATGGTGAATGGTGCGCTCGACGCAATCGTCAAGCTGACTCGGGACGCCTCGCAGGCGGAATGAGTTCGATACTTCCTTGTCGCGACCTCTTGGAGCACATTCTGAAGACCACTTGTGCCAATCCGACCGAGCAGGGACGCTCTGTCCAATACGCGCTTCTAGAAGTTCGCTAGCGCTCGGAGCAGGCGCGCGTATTCCGCATGCGGCAAGTGGAAGCCCAGCAGCGTCGAAGAGAGTGAAGCTCATTGCAGAATGCTGCGACCTCGTGACTACGTCGGGTAAGGTCGATAGCTCAGGTCGGCCCTCTCTGCTGAAAGATCGCTTGCTGGATTGACGAGTCCCCTGAATGTCTAGCGCCTCAATCGAATCAAGGTCCCTATTTGGCCGGACTAAGTCAGCCGATTTGACGCTGCCTGTTTGATCTAGTCCAACCCCCACAACACTGCCCTGCCACCATCGGCGAACCTAGCTTGAAACAAGGGGCATCCAGCCTGAACACTGCGTCGTGACAAACTGCATCTGTGCGCCAGGAATCGATCAAGAAATCAGGAACTTACCGTGGGAAGTCGAGGCCTACTACGCGAGTTGGCAAATTTAATGCGGACGTAGGCGAGTTGACGACATTGTTTTGAGAGGACCATCAATAAAGTCGTCAACTCGCGGGCCGGAAGCCTTGATCCACGAGGATTCTGGAGTGACGTATTTTGCTCTACGCATGCCGAGTCGGGCCGCATCCATCCGCATGATCCGCAACGCGGGAAACCGATGCCGAAGGGCGTTCGCGAAAGCGGGCCGGTTCCTCCTGAAACTCACGGCCTTCCTCGCCGGCTATCGCCAATCCGCCTTCATCAAGGCCGATCCCCGCAGGGTGCCGCATCTCGTTTGGTAGCCCTGCATCGTTTCGCGAACCTCGATCCATTTTGTCGGTTTTCGCACCATTGATTTCGGTCAACGTCCGATCCCGTCGCGCGCCGATGATGGAGGCAAGTCCAAACGTCGCATGTACGCCAGTCCATCCCGCGAGGTCCGTATGTACACGAATATCATGGTCGCCGTAGACGGTAGTGCTTCGTCCAGACAAGCCCTCGACGAAGGCCTGAAGATGGCCCGCCTGCATCGGGCCCGTCTGTTTGCCGTTTTCGTCGTCGACAAATCCATTCTGCTCAGCTACGCCGGACGACTCGATCCGAATGCATTGATCGAGGAGGTCAGACACGACGGTGTAGCGGTGCTGCGAGACGCCGAGCGGACGATCGCGCACGCCGGGGTGAACGGCGATACGGAAATCGTCGAAACGGACCTCGGTCAGGATGTTGCGGAACGCCTGCAGCGCTATGTCGCCGAACATGCGATCGATCTGGCCGTACTCGGCACGCATGGCCGGCGCGGCATCCGGCGCGCGATGCTCGGCAGTGTCGCGGAACGCTTCCTGCGCACGTCGAGTTGCCCGGTACTGCTCGTGCGCGGCGACGACGCGACGCGTGCAGCCGTTGCGGCCGCATAGCGCAACTGCGCAAGCGCCGGTCGGTGCGCCATCCCGTCAGGAGAGCGTCATGGAAATCTCGTTTCCCGTCGAATCACCGTCATATTCCGGGCAGGAGCCTGCGCTGGCCTTTCCGGCACTGGTAGAAGGTCGGCGCGTGCAATGCGCGATCACGGCCGCGGCACTGGAAGATCATTTCCTCGCCGCGTCGCCTCGGGAGCCGGATCTCGTGGCCGCGTTCTCGTGCAATCGTCCCGCCATCGAAAGCGCGGCACGCCGCATGCTCGAGGAACTCGGCGGCCGGCCGATCCTGCTCCACAGCGGATTTTTCCGGTTCTGTACGTAACCGGCTCGCGCCGTTGACGCGTATCAAGCCGCAGCCGGCCCGCCTGTCTACGCTGGATTCCTGACAGGACGGTTCGTTCCCCGCGCGACAGGCGTATGTCGCGGCGACGCGTCCCGCATTCCGGTCCGGCACCGTCAGGACGAACGCGCCGGGTCGATTCAACCGTTCGAGGAGTACATATCATGAGCAACCTGACTCGCTACGATCCGTTTTCGATCGATCCCGTCTCCGACCTGTTTCAGGGGCTGTTCAGGCCGTTGCGAGGCATGACGCTGACGGACGAACCCGATCTCGCGTCGATGAAGATCGACGTCACGGAAAGCGATAATGCCTACAAGGTCAACGCGGAATTGCCCGGCGTCGCGAAGGACGACATCGACGTCCAGGTGACGGGCCGGACCGTATCGATCAACGCAAAGATCGAACGCAACAACGAGCAGAAGGAAGGCGAGCGCGTGATCCGGCGCGAGCGCTACAGCGGCACGATCAGCCGCTCGTTCTCGCTGCCCGGCGAGATCGACGACGCGAACGCGACGGCAGCGTATCAGGACGGCGTGCTGTCGCTGACGCTGCCGAAGAAGACGCCGGCCGGACAGAAGAAGCTGACGATCGGGTGATCCGGCGGCACGAGATATCCGTTGACCTGCATCAGCGATCCGGCGCCGCGCGTGTGCAAATCTGGCTGCATGCGGCGGACAGGCGCGCCGCGGCTCACAGGAGTGCACGCGATGAAAACCGACAAGCAATTGAAGCAGGACGTTCAGGATGAACTGGAGTCGGACCCGGCGATCGACGCGACCCGCATCGGTGTCGAGGTGGCCGACCGGATCGTGACGATTTCGGGTCACCCGCCAAGCTACGCGGAGAAACTGGCGATCGAGCGCGCGGCGAACCGCGTGGCCGGCGTCAAGGCACTCGTCGTCGACATGACCGTGCATCTGCCTGACGACGACGTCCGCACCGACGAGGACATCGCCAACGCCGTGCGTTCGGTCCTGCACTGGACGGTCGGTCTGAACGACGATGCGGTCAAGGTGCAGGTCGAGCACGGCTGGATCACGCTGTCCGGCACGGTCGACTGGGCATACCAGAGCCATGCGGCCGTGCGCGCGATCTCGCAGATGCGCAGCGTGACCGGCGTGACCAACCACATCAGCGTGCAGGGGGCGATCGGATCGGCCGACATCGGCAGCAACATCAAGCGCGCGATCATGCGTCACGCGGAGCGCGAGGCGAAACACATCTCGATCGAGGTGCGCGACGGCACCGTGCGGCTCTCCGGCAAGGTCGGCTCGTTCTCCGAGCGCAAGGCCGTGCGCGGTGCCGCGTGGTCCGCACGAGGCGTGCGTGCCGTCGTCGACGACCTGGTCGTCGAGTGAACCCGGCCAGCGGCGGCCGGATGCGCCGTCCGCGCGGATGATGGAGGGAAGTCAGATGACAGTGTCAGGCGAGGTACATGACGCGGACTGGTCGGTGGCGATCGAGACGATCGCCGCCGAAACGGGCGGCTATCATTGCAGGATCCATGTGACGCTCACGTCGCCGGATGGCGCATGCGAACACACGTTCGCGCATAACAGGGCCCATGCCACCGAGCGCGAGGCCGCGGTCGAAGGGCTGCGAGCCGGGATGACGTGGGTCGAGATGAGGAAATCGAACACGTTCACGGTCTGAATCGCCGGCCGTCGCGGACGTGTCGCATCGACGATGATGTCCCGGGGCACGCAAGGCGACACGCGCCATCGCACGCATTCGTGTGACTACTTGTCCGCTGGATCTCGTGCGGAACCCGGTGACGACGGACGCGCGACGTGTTCGCCTTGCCGCTGGACATGATGCGCGACCGCGTCGGTCACGGTCGGAAAGAAGCTGGCTGATCCGAATACGTCGAACAAGCCGTAAGCGCGCAGGCGATCCTTCACCGGGCCCTTCATTTCCGCGAAATTCAGCGCGATGCCTTGCTCGCCGAGTTCCTCGCGAAGCGCCACGAGCCGGTCCGCCGCGCTGACATCGATATCGGTGACGGGTTCTGCCGCGACGACGACTCGATCGACCGGGCCCGCCGATCGCATGAGCGCAGCACGCAGATGCTCGCAGAAAATCTCGACATTGGCATAGAAGAGCGGGGCATCCCAGCGGAACAGCACGAGCCCGGGCGTTTGCACGGCGTCCGGATGTCGCGCAATGTCGTGATAACCGCGAACGCCCGCCAGCCGGCCAAGCACCGCATCGTACGGATGCCAGGCCCGCCAGACGAACGACAGCAGCGACAGCGCGCTCGCAAGCAGGACACCCGGTACGACACCCATGCCGACGACGCCCGCAAGGCACAGCACCGAAATCAGGCATTCGCCGCGGCGCATTCGATAAAGTCGTACCACGCCGCGGACGTCGGCGATGCCGAACGCGGCGTAAATCACCACGGCAGCCAGCGCCGCACGCGGGACGAGCGTCAGCAGCGCCGGCGCGACAATGAGCAGCAACACGATGCAGGCCGCCGCGACGAGATTCGTGACCTGGCTTTGCGCGCCCGCGGCAATCGCGACGGGCGTGCGGGACGCGCTGCTGCTGACCGCGCAGCCCTGCATCACGCCAGCCAGCAGATTGGCCGCCCCCAATGCGACCAGTTCCTGGTTGCGGTCCGGCGTGTCGCCTGCACGAGCGGAAAGGGCGCGCGACAACATGCTGATGTCGGCAAACGACACCAGTGCCACGGCGACCGCGCCGGACGCGAGCGCGGTCACGTCGGCGAGCGACACGGCCGGAAGATGGGGCATGGGCGCGCCGGCGGGCAACGCGCCGACCGTCGCGACCCCGTGCAACGGCAATACGCGTGCGGCCAGGGTCGCCGCCAGCACGGCGATCAATACGCCGGGCCAACGCGGCGTCACGCGTTTCATGGCCGCAATCGCCGCCAGAACGCCCATGCCCAGCACGCACGCATCGATGGAAAACCGGTGCTCGACGAGCGCACGCACAATGTGCGACAGGCCGGAGAACACGTCGTTACCCGGCACGGACATGCCGAACAGCTCCGGCAGCCTGCCGACTGCAAGGGCGATGGCGATGCCGTTCAGGTAACCGTACTGGATCGGGCGCGACAGCAGATCGGTGACGAACCCGAGGCGGAGCGTACCGAGCAGGATGCAGATCGTTCCGGCCGATAGTGCCAGCGCGCCGGACAGCGCGACGGCCCGCTGCGGATCATGGTCGGCGAGCGGCGCGATGGCCGCTGCGATCAACGCGGCCAGCGCGGAATCCGGGCCCAGGACGAGGATCCGGCTCGGTCCGAGCACCGCATAGGCGAGCAACGCGGCGATCGATGCGTAGAGCCCGGTGACGGCGGGCAGGCCGGCCGCCTGCGCGTAGCTCATGCCGACCGGAACCAGCACCGCGGAGAGCGCCAAGCCCGCATACAGGTCGCGAGAGAGCCACGCACGCCGGTAGTTCGCGAGCAGCGCGATTCCCGGGAGCATGCGTGCGATGCGTCCGGAAAGAGGCCGGTTCATCGCGGTTTCGTCACGGAAAAGCCGGGGCGACGGACATGGCTTGCTCCGGCAAGCGTGCATTCGACGGGATGCCGTCGGACCGTAACAGGCGCGCGAAACGCAAGAGCGGGAAGCGCCATTGCGCCGGATGACGGGAGCGCGGCCGCCTGACCGGATACCGGCGGCGCGACACGACGGCGCTCGACATCACGCAGCCTGGAGCGCCGAAAGCTGCAGCGCCCGGGCAAAACGGGCCAGCGAGGCAAGCGATCCCGTCACGCTTTCGTAGCGTTCGCGCCCGATCTGGGCATCGAGCATGACCATCATGCCGGCTTCGCGCGCAAGTGCGAGGAGCGTCTGCGTATCGGGTACCGTGCATCCTTGCGCAGCGGACCTGGAGGTGCCGGTGCGGCCGGCTGCCCGGCTTCCCGGTTCGAAACAAGACATCGCATGTGGCATGACGGCTCTCCTGGGCGAACGGCCGGGAATCGATGTGCGGTACGACCGGTCGTCGTGCATCCAGTATCGTTTCCGCTCCCGCAGGATTCAATCAGGCAGCCCCGAACCGCGTGTAGGAAACGGGCAGATGAAATCGGCCGATTCCTACATCGCGCGCCGCGGCGGCCGTGATCGCCGCTGCGCATACCAGCAGCCGATTGCGTGCCAGATGTCCTGCGCGGATTCGCAATAGACGAACAAGTCGAGATCGCTGCGGTCGATCATCCCGTCATCCGCGAGAAAGGCGAAATCGACGACGCGGCGCCAGTATGCTTCGCCGACGAGTATGACCGGAAGCGGCGCGATCTTCCGGGTCTGCAGGAGCGTCAGCACCTCGAACAACTCGTCGCAGGTGCCGTACCCGCCCGGGAAGAACACGGCGGCTTTCGCGCGTTCGAGCAGATGCAGCTTGCGGATCGCGAAATAGTGAAAGCGAAAGCACAGGGCCGGCGTGAGATAGGGATTGGGCGCCTGTTCACGCGGAAGTTCGATGTTCAAGCCGATGCTCGGCGCACCGTTTTCGTAGGCGCCTCGATTGGCGGCCTCCATGATGCCCGGGCCGCCGCCGGTGATCACGGCGAGCCTTGCCGTGCGGGTACGCCGGTCGGCACGGCCGACGATGCGCCCGAATTCGCGCGCGACGCGATAGTAGGCACTGTATTTGACCAGACGACTCGCGACCGCGACGGCGCGACGCCGGCGAGCGTCGTGCGGCCGCTCCGCCAGCGCACGGCTCGCTTCGCGCAGCCGCGCATTGGCTTCGGCGGGCGCGACGATGCGCGTGCTGCCGTAAATCACGATCGTGTGGCCGATGCGTTCCTGCTGCAGACGCTCCTCGGCTTTCCAGTAGTCGAGTTGCAGCCGGATGCCCCGCATGCCGGGGCGCTTCAGGAGCGTCGTGTCTTCATCGGCCTGTATGCAGTTCGCGGTGTCGGCCCGGCGCCGCATCGGCCGTGAAAGGGCGCGCGAGGGTCGCGCGCGACGTTGCCGGGCCCTGACAGCGGTCGGTTTGACGGCGCTCATGGTGGAAGGGGGAGCTGACAAGGCCGGTTACTGACTCAGGACCCATTGCACCAGTTGACGGGCGTCGTCACGCGTCAGCGACCCGCCGCGCTCGGCGGCGGACGGCATCGGCGTATCGCCCCAATGCGCGCGGCCGCCGAGGCGCAGCTTGATTTCGAGTTGCTCCTGGGCGTGCGGCACGCCCCGGTAACGTTCTGCAATCTGGTGGAACGATGGCGCAAGAAACGGCATGTCGGATGTATGACAAAACATGCAGTGCTGGGCATCGACGAGCGCGGTCGGTTCGGGCACCGCCGTCTGGGCGGCCGCGATGCCGGCCGTCGCGGCGAGCATGCAGGCGGCGAGTAGGCGCGTGACGTTCATGTTTTTTTCCTCGTCAGGACGAAAGCGGGCGCGGCGCGCGATCAGGAAATCACTTCGTCGAGCGGTCGGCGCGGCGAATGCGGCACATGCGGGCCGCGCCCGATGCGCAGCAGCAGTTGCGGATGCCCGCGAAGCGCGAGCATGTCGCACAGCTGCGCGCGCAGTCCGGCCGTCTCGATCGGCTGGTTCAGGTACGACGCCGTGTAGCCCGCACGCGTCGCGACGAGCAGCATGCGCTCGAGCGCTTGCCCGGCGGCGAGCCAGGCCTCGCGATCGTCGCGAGCCGTCGCGATGCAGACGATCAGCGGCGACGCACCGACGAGCTGGTGATGCAGCGCGGCCAGGCCGTTGCCGAGATCGAACGTGCGCACCGCGGTCGTCACGAGCGGCGCCGCGAAATCCAGCAGTGCCGGCACGCCGGCCGCGAACGCGGGCATGCCGTCGACGTGCCGGCGCGGATCGATCCAGCTCGCCAGTTCGCGCCGGAACCGCGGGTCGGCGAACTGCTGGCGATCCGCGTCGGCGATCACCTCGGCCACCCGCGCGCGCCGCGCGATCGAGTCGGCACAGGCCACGTCCGCGCCTTCCGCGGCGCCCGCCGCGATCAGCTCGTGCTGGAGCGCGTCCGGAACGGGTTCGGATTCGAACGGGGCGCGCGTCGTGACGCGCTCGGGGATCGCGGCGAACAGCGTACCCAGCTCCGCGTCGGTGTAGCCGTCGTCACACACGCGCACGAGTGCCAGGACGTCGGGATCGACGTCGGACGGGAACGCGCTGATCGTATGCGCGATCCCGGCATGATTGAGCGCGACGCGGAGGTTGAGCAACGCCGCCCCGCAACTGATGATCAGTTCGCGATCGTACGGATCGACCACGGGCAGCGCGCGAACCCGGTCCGCGCAGACAGCAATCGTCGTGCCGTCGACGATGAACCGCCACGGCTGGGAATTGTGGCTCGACGGCGCCAGCACCGCGTAGCCCAGCAGCGACCGCAGTCGATCGTCGAGACGGGGGCTTGCAGCAACGGGGGTAACGGATGTCATTCGGCAATCTCCAGGGAGCCGGCCAGCGGCGGAACGCCATTTCATCCTGTCAGCAACCGGCCGGCGGCCGTTGACCCACGTCAAGCCCGCGTTAGCGAGTCGTACGGACACGGTTCCAGGCGCCTACGCTTGGAACAAGCGAAGCGCGCGACGCCGATCGCGCGGGGGAGGCTCATATGCTTGCGATGATGTTCGACGGTACGACACCGGATTTGCGCGAGGCACACGTGCCGGACCCACGGCCCGCGGCGGGCCAGCTGCTGATCGACGTGCACGCATGCGGCGTGTGCCGTACCGATCTCCACGTCGTCGACGGCGATCTCGCGCATCCGAAGCTGCCGCTGATTCCGGGGCATGAAATCGTCGGGACGGTGCGCTCGCTGGGCGCAGGCGTGACGGGTTTCGCGGTCGGCGACCGGGTTGGCGTGCCATGGCTCGGCCGGACCTGCGGGCATTGCGCGTATTGCACCGCCGGACGGGAGAATCTGTGCGACAGCCCCGGATTCACCGGCTATACGATCGACGGCGGTTATGCCGAGCGCACCGTTGCGGACCACCGTTATTGCGTGCATCTGCCGCAGCGCTACGCCGACCGGGAGGCCGCACCGCTGCTTTGCGCCGGCCTGATCGGCTACCGTACGTTGCGCATGGCCGGCGACGCACGGCGAATCGGGATCTACGGGTTCGGCGCGGCAGCGCATCTCGTCGCGCAGATCGCACACCATGAAGGACGCCGGGTGTTCGCGCTGACGAAACCCGGCGATACCGCTGCGCAGCAGCTTGCGCTGTCGCTGGGGGCGGCATGGGCGGGCGGCAGCGACGAAGCGCCGCCCGAGACGCTCGACGCCGCGCTGATTTTCGCGCCGGTCGGCGCACTGGTGCCGGCGGCGCTGCGGGCGGTCGACAAGGGCGGGATCGTCGTGTGCGGCGGCATTCACATGAGCGACATCCCGGCTTTTCCGTACGCGTGGCTGTGGGGCGAGCGCCGAATCGCATCGGTGGCCAACCTGACGCGCGCGGATGCCGTCGCGTTCATGCGGATCGCCGACGCGACGCCGCTGCGGGTCGAAGCAACGCGCTATGCGCTGACCGACGCGAACCGCGCGCTCTCGGACCTGCGCATGGGGCATCTATCGGGCGCCGCCGTACTCGACATGCGCGGCTGAACCGCGCGACGTGCGAGCCGGAAAATCCGCGCGGTCAGATGCGCGCGAGCCCTTCCGAATCGACGATGCGGATCTGCTTGCCCTGCGTCGCGACGAGCCCTTTCTGCTGGAACTTCGACAGCATGCGGCTGACCGTCTCGAGTTTCATGCCGAGATACTCGCCGATCTCGTCGCGGGTCATCCGCAGCACGAACTCCGCGGCCGAGTAGCCGCGCGCCTTGAAACGCGTGGAGAGATTCAGCAGGAACGCGGCCACGCGCTGTTCCGCGCTCATCGTACCGAGCAGCAGCATCAACGCCGACTCGCGGACGATCTCGCCGCTCATCATCTGGTAGACGTGGTGCTGCATCGTCCGTACTTCTCGGCAAATCTGTTCGAGCTGGCCGAACGGAATGATGCAGACGGTGCTGTCCTCGAGCGCGATCGCATCGCCGTTGTGATGGCCGGTGTGCACCCCCTCCAGTCCGAGCGATTCGCCGACGATCTGGAAGCCGGTCACCTGCTCGTCGCCGTCGCGATGCATGACGACGGTCTTGAACGATCCGGTTCTCACCGCATAGATGCTGTTGAATGTATCGCCGGCCCGATACAGGGTGTCGCCGCGCTTGACATGACGCGTCGTGCAGATCATCGCGTCGACCCGCACGAAATCGTCGGGTGTCAGTTCCTGGGGCAGGCAAACGGCGCGCAGCGCGCACGAAGAACAGCGGGACGACGCGCGCTTCGGCTGGTCCGACCGCTCGACAGGGTGCAGCGGAATAAAGGGGCGCGACTGCGGCGGCATCGACACTTCGGCATGGCTCTGCATGATCTGCTCCGGTTTGTTGGGCGGCGGCGAATCGCGTGGGCACGGTCGCGCTGGCCGCTACGGGCGGCGTGAATCTTCGCCGCCTTCATCAAGGACGCGCCGCACCGGGGCGTCGGGACGACGATGCAGTCGAGGCAGGACTGCGCCGCCGCGCCGCTCCGGGAGGCACGCGTGTTTGTTTTTCTTGACGGGAAGTATGGACAGCCGGACGCGCGAATGTAATCAGCGGAAATGGAAGATTAAGTAGGCGTTGAAGAAGGGCTGTAGGGCAATTCCTACAAGCGTGCGGCGTCTTGTCGCGCTCAGGGTTCGTCCGTGTCGTCGAACAGCTTGTGGCGTACGGCGTAACGCACGAGCGCCGCATCGTTCGGCATCTGGATTTTCTCGAGGATGCGCGTCTTGCAGGTGTTCGCCAATCGGCGCGCATGCACGGGGCAGCCATGTCCGCCGCGAGGCCCGCTTGATCGGTGTCAACGGGCCGGACTGCGGCGGGCCCAGACTGAAGATCCCGATCCGGCCGGAACGGGATGGATAAACCGGGAGGCGCCATGTATGAACGGATCTTCGCCGCGCTCGACGACAGTCGCGGCGCGCGGCTCGCGCTCGACGAGGCGATAACGCTCGCCCGCGCGTCGGGCGGCCTCGTCGTCGCCGTGTGCGTCGTGTCGGATACGCCGCAGCCGACGAATATCGATAGCGGCTATGTCGATCGGATCGACCCGGGCGGAGTAGGGGCAGACCGCGCGGCGACGGCGGTCGCCGATGCCGAGACCGCGTTCCGGCTGTGCGGGGTGCGCGGCACCGCGCAAACGATCGACGCGTGCGGCGAGAACGTGGCGTCGGTGCTGGCGCGCGCGGCCGCCGACTGCGATGCCGACCTGATCGTGATGGGGACGCACGGCCGGCGGGGTGTTCGCAGGGCGTTGCTCGGCAGCGTCGCCGAGTCGCTGCTGCGCACCGCGGACCGGCCCGTGCTGCTGGTCCGCGACGATTCGGGCGCGTCGTGATCCGCCAGGACGACGGGGCGGCCGACGGAGGCCGCCCCGTTCGCGTTCATGCTCAGTGCGACAGCAGCACCGGCACCGTCATGGTTTCGAGGATCGTGCGCGTCGCGCCGCCGAGTACGCGCTCGTGCATCCGGGTATGGCTGTACAGGCCCATCACGATCAGGTCCGCGTGGAGGTCGGTGGCCCGGTTCAGCAGCGTCGCGCCGACGCCGACCGTGCCTGGGCGTGTCGTCGTCGAGAACGATGCGCGGATGCCGTGGCGCTCCAGGTATGCGGCGACGTCCACGCCTGCCGGCGTCTTGTCCGGATCGGGTTGCCCGTGGCTGACCGTCTCGACGTTGACGAAGCGCGCACGCGCGAGCAGCGGCAGCGCGTCGGCCATTGCGCGCGCGGCTTCGCGTCCGCCGTCCCAGCCGATCAGCACGTTCTCGCCGATCTTGCGCACGTCGCCCGCGTACGGCACGACGAGCGCCGGACGGCCGCTGCCCATCACGACGTCCTCGATGAAATGGTGCGCGACGTGCGTCAGGCGGTCGTCCGGATCCTCCTGGCCGAGCACGAGCAGGTCGGCATGACGCGCATGCAGGATCGCGGCGTCGGTCGCGGCGCCGGCGGGCGCCTGCCATTCGACGCTGCGCCCCGCGCGCTCGGCGGCTTCGAGGAATTTCTCCTCCGCGTCCTTGCGCCGCTGTTCGCACAGGCGCTCGTACTCCGCGAGCTTGAGCGGCTCGTCGGGCCGCCGCAACGGTTCGAAGAGATCCTGGCAGACCACGTACAGGCCGATCAGGTGCGCGTTCCAGCGTCCTGCGAGTTCGAGCGCCAGTTCGACTCGCGTCGCGCAACGATCGCTATCGTCGAGATGGACGAGCAGGGTCTTGTAGCTCATGACGGCTCCTTTTCGGTCGATGCGGCGGCGGGCGCCGCAGCGGACACCGGCGCGCAACTCGCCGGAATCATCAGCACGGGGCACGCGGCGCGCCGCAGCAAGCGCTCGGCGACGCTGCCCAGGACGAGGCGGCTGAAGCCGCGCCGGCCGTGGGTGCCCATCACGATCAGGTCGGCGCCGGCTTCCTTCGCAACGATCAGGAGCCGCTGCGCGACGTCTTCGCCGCCCGGATCGACATTGGCGATCCGCGGCGTGCCGGTTACGCCGCGCGCAGCCATGCGCTTCGCCGCGTCGTCGGTGACGCGCAGCCCTTCCTCGCGGAACGCGTCGATCAGGATCGACGGATCGTAGCCGTACATGTCGTAGGCCGGCACCAGGAAATCGACGACGTAGACCGGCGTGAGCCGCGCGCCCGATTCCGACGCAAGCGTCAGTGCGGCGTCGAGCGCGCGGGACGACGGTTCGCTGCCGTCGAGCGCGACCATAATGTTCGAGTACATGGCGGTTCCCTCTGAACGCGTGTCAACGATTTCATCATCGGCGCACGCGCGCCGATCGCGCTGATCTGGATCAAGCGGCGCCGTCGCGTCGCAGCGGCCGCACCGCATCGCGTGCCGCAATCCACGCTGCGTCGGTCGGCTCGACGACGAGCAGCGCGAGCGTACGCATCGGCGCGCTCAGTGCGACATCCTCAGTGAGACATCAGTACCGGCAGCGTCATCGACGCCAGCACCGTGCGCGTGGCGCCGCCCATCAGCAGTTCGCGCCAGCGCGGATGGCCGTACGCGCCCATCACGAGCAGATCGCTGCCCGTTTCGTACGCGCGCGACAGCAGCGTGTCGCCGATGGACGTGCCGGCGCCGCTATCGATGTCGAGCACGTTGACGTCCGGCGCGTGGCGCGCAAGCATCAGCGCGGCATCCGCGGCGGGAATGCGGGTGGTCGCCGCTTCGGAATCGCCGTCGACCACCGCGACGACCGTCGTGCGTTTCGCGTGCTCGAGAAAGGGCAGCGCGTCGTGCGCGGCGCGCGTGGCCTCGCGGCTGCCGTCCCACGCCACCAGCGCGCGTTCGCCGATCGACGGGAATTCCCCGGCATACGGCACGAACAGCACCGGACGCCCCGCCGACAGCACGAGCGTTTCCGGAAACTGGTCGTCGATATAGGTTTCGGGATCGTTCGGGTCGCTCTGGCCCGCGATCACGAGATCCGCGAGACGCGCGAGACGCGGCACCGCGACGTTGGCGCGCTCGTCGGCGCGAATCCAGGCCGACGATACGCCGGCCCGTGCCGTTTCGGCATGAAACAGGCGTTCGAGCGCGGCGAGACGCTCGTCGCGCTGGTCGCGCTGTTCGCGAAAGTAATCGGCGGAACCGGCCATCACGTAAAACGAAGTCGGCTCCGGTGTGTAGATCGCGAACACCCCGGTCAGGTGCGCCTTGAAGCGCCGCGCGAGACGCAACGCGAGCTCGAGGCGCGAATGCGCGCGAACGCTCGTATCGAGATGCACGACCATGCTCTTGTAGCTCATCGGGATCGCTCCATCGACGGTGTATCCGCCATTGCAATTCAGTCTACGAAGCGGGCTTCCCGCGCGCTTGACGCAGATCAACGGCCGCCGTGCCGCACAGCCGCACAGTGAGGCGGTCGCGGCCGGTACCGGGCAGGCGGCGCAAGACGGGTGCCGCCCGGGGTGCAGCCGGGGGGGCCGACCCTTCGACCGAATCGACAGAGGGAAGACGATGACCACCGACGCTTTGACGACACCGAACGGCGCGTGCCGGGCAGCCTGCGACATCGCGCTGCGCCTGTTCGCGCTGAATCGCGACTGGCAGCACGAATGGCATGCGCTGACGGGACGGCGCATCGAGCGGGATCGCGACGCGGCGCGGCAGTTGCAGCAGGCGCTCGCGCAAACGCGGGAATGGACCGAGTTCGGCGCGGCGGCACAGCGCGTGATGCGCGATTATGCGATCGCGAGTGCCGCGATCTGGCAGGACGCCGTCGAATGGGGCATGCGCACGCAATACGAGGAGGCGGGGGTCTGGCGCACCTGGCTGCGCGAGTATGGCGCGGACATGCTGTCGCGCTACCAGACCGACTGGCTGCCCGACGTGAGCCGGCTGGCCGTGGTCAACGAAGCGAGCATGCCGTGGCACGAATGGATGGCGGCGTTCGGACGCGGCATGACGGACATGGCCGGCGCGAATGCGACGCAGGAGCACGATCATGTGCGCTGACCGTGTCGCATTCGTGACGGGCGGCACGGGCGGCCTGGGCGCCGCGATCAGCCGTCGTCTGCACGCCGCTGGCATGACCGTCGCCGTGTCGCACACGGAGCACAACGACCATATCGCGACCTGGCTGGTACAAGAACGCGAAGCAGGGCGCACCTTCCATGCGTTCGAGGTCGACGTCGCCGACTACGACTCGTGCCAGCACTGCGCGGCGCGCGTGCTCGCGCAATTCGGACATGTCGACGTGCTCGTCAACAACGCCGGCATCACGCGCGACGCCAGCTTCGTGAAGATGACCAAGAGCATGTGGGACGCGGTGCTGCGCACCAATCTCGACAGCATGTTCAACATGACGAAGCCGTTCGTGCCCGGCATGATCGAAGCCGGCTTCGGCCGCATCGTCAACGTCGGCTCGGTGAACGGCTCGAGAGGCGCGTACGGGCAGGCCAACTATGCGGCCGCCAAGGCGGGCATTCACGGTTTCACGAAGGCGCTCGCGCTCGAACTCGCGCGACACGGCGTGACGGTCAACACGGTGTCGCCGGGCTACCTCGCGACCGCGATGGTCGAGTCGGTGCCGAAGGACGTGCTCGACACGAAAATCCTGCCGCAGATTCCGCTGGGGCGCCTCGGCAACCCCGACGAAATCGCGGCGCTCGTCGCGTGGCTGTGCTCGGACACGGGCGCATTCGCGACCGGCGCGGAATTCGACGTCAACGGCGGCATGCACATGCGATGAACGATTCCGTCATCCGCGTGCAGGTCACGCGCCGTCCGGCTGCCGACGCCGGTGAGCTCGCGCAGGCCCCGCGTCCGTGCGCGGGCGAGCGGCCCGACGTGTCGCCGTCCGAACAATGGGATCGCGCGGCGCGGGCGAGCCTGGCCGCGATGACACTCGGCTTGTCGCCGGTGTCGCTGGCGCTGGCCGTGATCGACTGGGGCGCGCATCTCGCCGTGTCGCCCGGAAAGTGCTTCGAACTGGCGTGGCAGGCATGGCGCGCGGCCGGTCCGTTGCCGGCGGCGAACGGCGCGTCCGACGACCCGGACGAGGCCGGGCTGACGGTGCATGCCGGGCAGGCCGATCCGCGTTTCGCCGCACCGGCATGGTCGAACTGGCCGTTTTGCACGTATCGCGACGGCTTCCTGTCGATCCAGCACTGGTGGCACGATGCGACGCGCGGCGTGCGGGGCGTCGAGCGGCATCACGAGGCACTCGTCGGGTTCGCCGCGCGGCAATGGCTCGACGCATGCTCGCCGGGTAATTTCATCGCGACCAATCCGGTCGTGCTCGACGCGACGATACGCAGCGGCGGCGCCAATTTCGCGGCCGGTGCGCGGCACTGGCTGGACGATCTCGGCGCGCAGGTCGATCGCGCCGGCGGCGCCCGTCCGCGCGATGGCCGGGCCTATCTGCCCGGGCGCGACGTCGCGATCACGCCGGGCCGGGTCGTGTGGCGCAACGCACTGTGCGAATTGCTGCAGTACGAACCGACGACGGCCGGCGTCGCACGCGAGCCGATCCTGATCGTGCCGTCGTGGATCATGAAGTACTACATCCTCGACCTGCAGCCGCACAATTCGCTGATCCGCTTCCTGGTCGACGCGGGCTACACCGTGTTCGCGATCTCGTGGCGCAATCCGGGCGCGGAGTCGCGCGATCTCGGGCTCGACGATTACCTGCGCGACGGCTGCCTCGCCGCGCTCGACGCCGTTCGCGAGCGGTGCGGAGAAGCCGTCCACGCGGTCGGCTACTGCCTCGGCGGCACGCTGCTGGCCATCGGCGCGGCGGCGCTCGCGCGCGACGGGCGGCAGCACGACGCGTTGCGTTCCGTCACGCTGCTCGCGGCCCAGACCGATTTCAGCGAACCCGGCGAACTCGGCCTGTTCGTCGACGCGAGCGAGCTGTCCGCGCTCGACGCGCTGATGTGGCGGCAAGGCTACCTGGACGGCTCGCAGATGTCCGCCACGTTCGAGCTGCTGAATGCGCGCGACCTGATCTGGTCGCGCATGATGAGCGAGTATCTGCTCGGCAAGCGCACGAAGCCGAACGACCTGATGTCGTGGAATGCGGACGTCACGCGCATGCCGTACCGGATGCACACGGAATACCTGAAGCGGCTGTTCCTCGACAACGACCTCGCGGCAGGCCGCTATTGCGTCGACGGCCGGCCGGTCGCGCTGTCGGATATCGACGTGCCGATGTTCGTGGTCGGAACCGAGCGCGATCACGTGTCGCCGTGGCACTCCGTCTACAAGCTCCACCTGCTCACGCACAACGCGCTGACTTTCGTGCTGACCTCGGGCGGCCATAACGCAGGCATCGTGTCGGAACCCGGCCATCCGGGCCGCCACTATCGCCACGCCACCCGCGAACCGGGCGCGCCTTACCGCAGCCAGCACGACTTCGTGAACGAAACGCGCGCCGTCGACGGGTCGTGGTGGACGTGCTGGCGCGACTGGCTGCGCGCGCACGGGTCGGGCGACGTGCCGGCACGCACGCCGGACGCCGGCCTGGGGGCGGCGCCCGGCGCTTACGTGCTGGAAACATGAAGAACCTGACCGGCGGCGTTTTCGATCGCGCCGCTCGTCGTCGCGGCGGCATCGGGCCTGCGCATCGGCAGCGCTGCCGGCGCATGCGACGCCGGCCCGCAACGCGCACGCCGGGCCCGATCAACGAACGAACCTCCCTTTCGACGGAGATAACGCAATGAAAGCACTCGTATACCAGGGGCCGCGGCGCAAGGCGCTCGAACGGCGGCCGATGCCGGAGCTGCAGGCGCCGACCGACGCGATCGTCCGCGTGACGCGCACGACGATCTGCGGCACCGACCTGCACATCCTGAAGGGCGACGTGCCGTCGTGCGAACCCGGCCGCGTCCTCGGCCACGAGGGCGTCGGGATCGTCGAGCAGGTCGGCGCGGCGGTCGACTCGCTGCAGCCGGGCGATCACGTGCTGATCTCGTGCATCACATCGTGCGGCCGGTGCGAATACTGCCGGCGCGGCCTGTACTCGCATTGCACGACGGGCGGCTGGATCCTCGGCAACCGGATCGACGGCACGCAGGCCGAGTACGTGCGCATTCCGCACGCGCAGACCAGCCTGTACCGGCTTCCGCCCGGCGCGGACGAGGATGCGCTCGTGATGCTGTCCGACATCCTGCCCACCGGATTCGAATGCGGCGTGCTGAACGGCAAGGTGCAGCCGGGCTGTTCGGTCGCGATCGTCGGCGCGGGGCCGATCGGGCTCGCGGCGCTGCTGACCGCGCAGTTTTACTCGCCCGCGCAGATCATCATGATCGACCCGGACCGCAACCGGCTCGACGTCGCGCGGCGCTTCGGCGCGACCGACTGCTTCGACGGCGCCAATGGCGACCCTGTCGCGGACGTGATGAAGCTGACCGACGGCGTCGGCGTCGATTGCGCGATCGAGGCGGTCGGGATTCCGGCGACGTTCGAGATGTGCACGTCGCTCGTCGCGCCGGGCGGCGTCGTCGCGAACGTCGGCGTGCATGGCGTGAAGGCCGACCTGCATCTCGAGAAGCTGTGGGATCGCAACATCGCGATCACGACCCGGCTCGTCGATACGGTCAGCACGCCGATGCTGCTGAAGACCGTGCGCGCGGGGCGGCTCGATCCGAAGCGTTTGATCACGCACCGTTTTTCGCTCGACGACGTCGAGCGCGCGTACGACACGTTCGGCCGCGCCGCGGAAACGCATGCACTGAAGGTCATCATCGAAGTGGCGTGATGGCGGCGCGCGGCGGGAGCGGGCGCCCGCCGCGTCGGATGACGCGATGCGCGCGGCGTTCGTGCGCCGCGCGTCGTCGTCAGGATGACGGCGCCGCCGGTTCGCGCGTGTCGTCGCGCTCGGCTTCGTCGAGATCGACGGTCTGCCCGTAGGTCGGCACCTCGCACGGCCAGTGCAGCGTCTCGGCGATGCGCCGCCGCAGCGCATCGGCCGCCGCCGGCTCGCCGTGCGTGACGAAGGTCCGGAACGGCGCGCGCTGCATCGTGCCGAGCCATCGCAGGATTTCCTCGTAGTCGGCATGCGCGGACAACGACGCGATCGACTCGACCCGCGCACGCACGCGCACGTACTCCCCGTGAATCTTCAGCGTCGGCTCATGGGCCGCCAGCGCCGCGCCGCGCGTGCCCGCGGCCTGGTAGCCCACCAGCGCGATCGTGTTGCGCGGATCGGGCGCATAGCGGCTCAGGTGATGCAGCACGCGCCCGCCCGTCGCCATGCCGCTTCCCGCAATGATGACCATCGGCCCCTGATGGTCGGCGATCGCCTTCGACTGGTCGACCGTGCGGATCATCGTCGCCGCGTGGCCGAGCGCGTTCGCTTCCGACAAGGTCAGCCGGTGCTCGAGGACGTGGTGGCGATAGATCTCCGTCACGTCCGTCGCCATCGGGCTGTCGAGAAACACCGGCACGCGCGCCATGCGGCCGGCCGCTTTCAGGCGCGCGATGTAGTGCAGGATCTCCTGCGCGCGGCCGACGGTGAAGCAGGGGATCACGACCACGCCGCCGCGCGAGAAGGTGTTTTCGAACAGTGCCGCCAGCTCGGTCTCGGGGTCCGATGCCGGATGCAGCCGGTCGCCGTACGTCGATTCGACGACCAGGTAATCCGCATGCGCCGGCGGCGTCGGCGGCTGCATGATCGGGTCGTGATAGCGGCCGAGATCGCCGGAGAACGCCAGTACCTTGTGATCCCAGTGCATGACGACGCTGGCCGCGCCGAGGATGTGACCGGCGGGCAGCAGCCGGAACGACAGGCTGCCGCCCAGTGCGACGCATTCGTCGAGTGCGGCGGGTTTCATCAGGTGCAGCGCGCGCTGCGCATCGTCGGTCGTATAGAGCGGCCGGGCCGGGTGGTGCTTCGAATAACCGTGCCGGTTCGCGAAATCGGCTTCTTCCTCCTGCAGCCGCGCGCTGTCGCGCAGCATGATGTCGCAGAGTTCGGCCGTGGCCTGCGTGCAGTACACCGGGCCGCGAAACCCGTCGCGCGCGAGCACCGGCAGGTAGCCGGTGTGGTCGAGATGCGCATGCGTGAGGACCACCGCATCCAGGGTGCCGGGCGCGACCGGCAGCGGGTTCCAGTTTCGCAGCCGCAGGTTCTTCGTGCCCTGGAACAGGCCGCAGTCGACCAGGATGCGCCGGTCGCGATGCTCGACCAGATACTTCGATCCGGTCACGGTTTCGGTCGCACCGAGAAAAGTCAGTTTCATGGCTTGCCCCGCCGGGAGTTGAGGAGTTCGGTGTTCCGATTACATCGCGTGTGCGTGCAATCGCTTTGACGGAAGTCAGGGATTGCCGTGTCCGCGTGCGAGGGAGCGCGCGACCGTGGCGATTCGACAGGAGAATGGCGGCGAGCGGCCGTCCGGCATGCGGGGCGCTCCGTTTCGCGGGCTTGATGTGCGTCAACCGCGCCCGGCGGCACCCACATACAGTCGACACCAAGGCTTGCGCACGTGGTGCGCGGAGCCGACCAGCGCGGCACGTTCGGAAGCCGGACGACCCAGCCGATGCCGCGCGTTTGCGTATGGAACTCACGGCGGTGCGAGGCGTTGGCGATGAAACGACGATGGTTGGCGATTAGCGTGCTGCTCGCGTTGAGCGCTTGCGCGGGAGAGGAGCATACCGCCGCATTCAGGAAGAAGGAAACGCAACTGCTCGAGACGCGCCAGACGGCATTGCTGCGGTGTGCGACGCAATCCGAATGCGACCGTGCGTGGAATCGCACTCGGGACTTCATCGAACGACATTCGTCGACCCGGATCACGCGATTCGGCCCGGACCTGATCGAAACCGCGCAGTCGCATCTGGCCGGAAGCGTCTATCTGTGGGCGTCCCGCACAGCGTCGGCAGACGGGAGCGCGACGATCCGGCTCAAGGCGATGTGCAAAGGCATGTACGACAGCAATGGCGGCCCGGGCTGGCAATACGACGGTTGCGCGACGCGGATCCTCGAGATACAGGAAGGCTTCCGCTCGCTCCAGGATCCGTCGTCTGCACAGGGAACGCCTCCAAGATAGTGCGACAGCGCGCGCGGCGCAGTGCCGCTCGCCGGGTCGGTCACGTCATCTGGCCGATCGTCTTGCGGAACCGCATCAGCGACAGCAGGAACAGCGCGCATCCGATCGCGAACAGCACCGCGAACTGTACCCAAACCGCATCGAAGCCGGCGCCGCGATACAGGATGCGCTGCGCCAGCTCGACGAAATGGGTGGTCGGCGCGGCCAGCATGATGTCCTGCACGGCCAGCGGCATGCTTTCTCGCGGCGTCAGCCCGCCTGAGAGCAACTGCAGCGGCAGCAACACGAGCACGAGCAGCATCCCGAACTGCGGCATGCTGCGCACGAGCGTCGCGAGAAAGATCCCCATCGACGTCGTCGCGAACAGGTGCAACGCCATCCCGGCGACGAACAGCGGCACGGAACCCGGAATCGGCACGTGCAATGCGCCGCCCACCACGAACGTCAGCGATGCGACGGCCGCCACCGTGACGACGAGCCCCATCGACCAGACCTTCGCGAGCATGATTTCCGCCGCGGTCACCGGCATGACCAGCAGATGCTCGATCGTGCCGTGCTCGCGCTCGCGGATCAGTGCCGCCCCGGTCAGGATCATCGACAGCATCGTCACGTTGTTGATCAGCTCCATCAGCGCGCCGAACCATACCTCGTCGAGATTCGGGTTGAAGCGCATCCGCATCGCGAGATCGACGGGCGGCCGCGGCGTGCCGCGATAGCGCCGCACGAACGCGTCGATCTCGCCGGACACGATCTGCTGGACGTAACCGCTGCCGGTGAATGCCTGGGTCATGCGCGTCGCATCGACGTTGAGCTGAATCGTCGCATGGCGGCCGGCCAGCACGTCGCGCTGGAAGTCCGGCGGAATATCGAGCGAGAACGTGTAGTCGCCGTTGTCGAGACCGCGATCGGCCGCGACGGCGTCGATTATCGGCGGCGCCGCGAACTGCGGCGGGAAGAACGCCGCGGCGATGCGCGCCGACAGCGGCGACGCGTCCTCGTCGACGATCGCGATCGGCACTTTGTGCAGCGTTTCCGGGCGAGCGGTGGCGGCGACGTAGATCGACGCGCTGAACGTGTAGACGATGAGCGCGAGCAGGATCGGGTCGCGGGCGAGGCTCCAGAGTTCCTTGATGCCGAGCCGGTAAATGGCGAGCAGGCGCGACATGGTCAGCGCTCCTGTTTGCGCAGCAGGAGACCGGTCATGATCAGGATGACCGGTGCCGCCGCGAGCAGCGGCCAGAACTGTGACGACAGGTCGGCCAGCCCGAGCGCCTTGTTGTAGACGCCGCGGCTGATCGCGAGCATGTAGGTGGCCGGGTAGACCGTCCCGACCCACTTGCCGCTGCCTTCGAGCGACGACAGCGGCGTGAGCAGGCCCGAGAACTGCACGACGGGGATCAGCGTGCCGATGATCGTCATGAAGATCGCGGCGATCTGGCTGCGGGTGAACGTCGACGCGAACAGCCCGATGCCCGTGGCCACGACGTTGAATATCAGCACCGCGGCCGCCAGCGTCGCGAAACTTCCCTTGATCCGCACGCCGAATACGACGTCGGCCAGCACGACCATCAGCAGGAAATTCAGCATCGCCAGCATCACGTAGGGCGCCTGCTTGCCGAGCAGGAATTCGGCCCGCGTGACCGGCGTCACGTACAGGTTGACGATCGACCCGAGCTCCCGCTCCCGCACGACGGCGAGCGCCGTGAGCATCGCGGGCAGCATCAGCAGCAGCATCGGCATGATCGCCGGAATCATCGCCGGCAGGCTCTTGACGTCCGGGTTGTAGCGATAGCGGACGGCGACGTCGACCGCGGGGGTGAGCGACGCGCCGAGCCGGCGCTTCGCCTGATCGCGCAGCCAGTTCTCGTGCATGCCGGCGACATAGCCGCGGATCGTCTCCGCGCGCATCGGCATCGCACCGTCGACCCATGCGCCGATCTCGACGCGCCGGCCGCGCGCGACATCGCGTGCGAATCCGGGCGGGATCTCGATCGCGAGCGACAGGTGGCCGCCGCGCATGCGGCGATCGATGTCGCGATCGTCCACGAGCGGCGCGCGCGGCACGAAGTAGCGCGAGCCGGCGAGGTTCTGCGCATAGTCCTGGCTCAGGATCGACTGGTCGCGGTCGAGCACCGCGAACGTCAGGTTGTCGACGTCGAGACTGATGCCGATACTGATCACGCACATCAACACGAGCGAACCGAACAGCGCCAGCGTCGCGCGCAGCGGGTCGCGTCGCAGTTCAAGCACCTCGCGCCACAGATAACTGCCGGCGCGCGCCGGGCTGAACCACGCGGCCCCGTGGCTCGTGCCGGCCGCCTCAGGCGGCGCGGCAAGCCAGCCGGCGTCGGACGGTGCCTCCGTCGACGCGCCGTCCGCTTGCTGCGCATCGGTCAGGTATCCGATGAACGCCTCCTCGAGCGTGCCGGCGCCGCGCATGCGAACCAGTTCCGCGGGCGCGGCGCTCGCGAGCACGCGGCCCGCGTGCATCAGCGAGATGCGATCGCAGCGCTCGGCCTCGTTCATGAAGTGCGTCGAAATGAAGATCGTCACGCGATCGTGCCGCGCGAGCTCGATCATCAGTCGCCAGAAATCGTCCCGCGCGACGGGATCCACGCCCGACGTCGGCTCGTCGAGGATCAGCAATTCGGGCTTGTGCACCATCGCCACCGCGAGGGACAGCCGCTGCCGCATGCCGAGCGGCAGGCGCTCGGGCAGCGCGTCGAGCGCGTCGGCGAGCCCGAAGCGCTCGACCATTTCGGCAACCCGTCCGGATACCTCCGGCTCCGGTACGCCGAACAGGCGCGCATGCAGCACGAGGTTCTGCCGGACGGTCAGTTCGCCGTACAGCGAAAAACCTTGCGACATGTAGCCGACTCGCCGGCGGGTGTCGATGTCGTCCGCGGCGACCGGTCGACCGAATAGCGTCGCGGTGCCTTCGGATGCGGGGAGCAGCCCCGTGAGCATCTTCATGGTCGTCGATTTGCCGCAGCCGTTGGAGCCGAGAAAACCGAAGATTTCGCCCCGGCGGATCTGCAGGCTCACGTGATCGACCGCGACGAAATCGCCGAACCGCATCGTCAGCGCATCGGCCTCGATCGCATAACCGGCGGAAGCATCGGGCTGAAAAGGCTCGATCCGGATCGGCTGGTGCCCGCGCCGGCGCGCGTCCGGAAGCAACGCGACGAACGCGGCTTCCAGCGTGTCGCAACCGGTATGGGCGAGCAGTTCGCCGGGGCTGCCCGTCGCCAGCACGCGGCCGGCGTCCATCGCGATCAGCCAGTCGAAACGCCGGGCCTCGTCCATGTACGCGGTGGCGACCAGTACGCTCATCGCCGGGCGAGCGGCGCGAATGCGTCCGATCAGATCCCAGAACTGCGCGCGCGAGAGCGGATCCACGCCGGTCGTCGGCTCGTCGAGGATCAGCAGGTCGGGATCGTGGATCAACGCGCAGCACAGGCCGAGCTTCTGCTTCATGCCGCCGGACAGTTTGCCGGCGGGACGGTCGAGGAACGGGTGGAGGCCGGTGCTGCGCGTGAGCGCGTCGATCCGGCGGCGGCGCTCCGCCGCATCGTGGCCGAACAGTCTCGCGAAGAACTGCAGGTTTTCCTCGACCGACAGCGTCGCATACAGGTTCCGGCCCAGGCCTTGCGGCATGTACGCGATCCGCCGGCAGACGCGTTCGCGGTGGCGCCGTGACGACAGATCCCCGTCGAGGGTCCAGACCTGACCCTGCTGGACCTCGCGCGCGCCGGACGCGAGCGCGAGCAGGCTCGACTTGCCGACCCCGTCCGGCCCGATCAGCCCGACCATGCGGCCGGCCGGAATCTCGAGCGTCACGTCGTCGAGTGCGTACTTGCCGCCGTATCGCAACGAGACGCCCGACAGGCGGACGACCGTGCCGGGTGCACCCGCAACAGGCGGGCCTTCGGTCGATCCGGCGTCGGCGCCGGCCGGCGACATCGATTTCATTGCGGCACCCTGATCGCGAGGCGCTCGGGCCACGCCATGTCCCGATCGACCTTCAGCCACGCGACACCCGGCAGCCCGGTCTTGACGAGCTTCAGATGGCGCTGCAGCAGATCGCGGTCGATGCGCGCCTTGACGCGAAACATCAGCTTCTGCCGCTCGGTGGCCGTCTCGACCGTCTTCGGCGTGAACTGCGCGGTGCTCGACACGTACGACACGCGTGCCGGAATCACGTATTCCGGCGCCGCGTCGAGCACGATCCGCACGTCGGCGCCGAGCGGCACTCGACCGACGACCGTTTCGGGCAGAAAGAACGTCATGTAGACGTCCGACAGGTCGACGACATTGAGCACCTTGCCGCCTGCCGGCAGCACCTCGCCCGATTCGGCCACGCGATACTGGACGCGCCCGTCGCGCGGCGACGTCAGATCGCTGTCCGAGATGTCGGCCTGCACGCGCGCGACGGTCGCCTGCGCGGCCGTCACGGCGGAGCGCGCCGCAACCAGTTGGGCCTTCGTGGCGTCGATCGCGGCCTGGGCGGCTTCCGCCTGCGCGCGCGCGGCGCTCACGGTTGCCCGCAGGCTGCCCGCGCGCGCGCGATCGTCGTCGAGCTCCTGCAGCGACGACGCCCCGTCGCGCGACAGCGTCTCGGAACGCGCGAGCCGCCGCGTCGCCGCATCGAGTTCGCTTTCCCGCTGCACGACGACAGCCGTCGCCGCGGCCTTGTCGCTGCGCCGCTGCGCGACCTGCGCGTCGATGCTCGCCGCGGTGTTCACCGCCTGCTGCTCCCTGGCGCGCGCTTCGTCGAGCTGCGCCTGCAGGACGACGACGTCCATGTGCGCGAGCGGCTGCCCGGCCTTCACGAAGTCGCCTTCGTCGACGAGCATCGCGGCGACGCGCCCCGGCAGCTTGGTCGCGACGTCGATCTCGGTCGCCTCGATCCGGCCGTTGCCGCTCACCAGGCCGGCATCCGCGTGTCCGTCACGCCAGCGTGTCCACCCGTAGTAGATCAGGCCGATCGCGAGCACGGCGGCGCCTGCACCGATCAGAAGAGGGCGCTTGATGGTTTTCATCGTCTGGAATCCGGATCGGTCGAAGTGTTGATCGGCGACGCGGCGGCCTCGTCGTCCTCGTGCGTTGCGCCGCCGAGCGCGCCGTACAGCGCGACGCGGCTCGACAGCAGCGCACGGCGCGCCATTACCCATTGCTGCTCGGCGTTCATCAGGTCCCGTTGCGCGTCGAGCACTTCGAGAAACCGTGTGGCACCGCTGTCGTAGCGCAGCTTCGCCAGGCGCGCCCGTTCGGTTTGGGAGGCCAGCGTGGCGCGCTCGATGCGTACCTGGTCGGCCAGCCAGTAGCGGGACGCGAGCGCGTCGGACACGTCGCGGAAGGCGCCTTGCAGCGTCTTTTCGTACTTCGCGAGCGCCTCGTCGCGCTGCGCATGCGCAAGGTCGAGATTCGAGCGATTTCGGCCGCCGTCGAAAAGCGGCAGCGTCACGGTGGGAGCAATCGACCATACGCCGGCGCCGGACGACAGCAGATCATGCAGCGCGCTGCTGCCCGAGCCGATCGAGCTCGTCAATGCGATGCGGGGAAAGAATGCGGCGCGCGCCGCGCCGATGTTCGCGCGCGTCGCCTGCAATTCGTGCTCGGCTGCAATCACGTCCGGACGGTTGGCGAGCAGCGAGGAGGGCAGGCCGGGGGCGAGCGACGGCGTCACGGCGCCGTCGTCGAGCGCGAGCGGCGCGTCGGGCAGATCCGGCGGCCCGCCGACGAGCAACGCCAGCGCATCGGCAGCCGACGCGCGTGCCTGCTGCAACTGGACCCCAAGGGATTCCGCCTGTTGCAGCAGGATCTCCGATTGCGTCAGGTCCAGTCGCGAGATCGCGCCGGCCGCATGACGAAGCCGGAAAATCCGCAGCGATTCGCGCCGCGTGTCGATCGTCGCGCGGGTCAGCGCGATGCGTTCGTCGAGCTCGCACAGGGTCAGGTACGCGTCCGCGACCGCGGTGATCACGCTCAGCATCGCGGCTCGCCGGGCCGCATCGCTCGCCAGGTAACGCTGGAGCGCCGCGTCTTTCAGGTTGCGCACACGGCCCCAGAAATCGATCTCCCATTGCGTCTCGGCCAGCCGAACCTCGTAGACCTGGCCGATCATGGGCGTCGGGGACAGGAAGCCGCCCGGTGTACGAAACCGTGCGTAGGCGGCGCCCGCATCGATCGACGGCCACTGGTCCGAGCGGCGGATGCCATAAACGGCGCGTGCCTGCTCGACGCGCGCGACGGCCGCGCGCAGATCGCGATTGTCGGTGAGCGCCCGCGCGATCAACGCGCGAAGCCGCGCATCGACGAAGTACTGCTGCCACGCCGGCACCTGAGCCGCCGCCGGGGCGTTGGCGTTGGCGTTGACGGAAGGATCCGGAAATGCGGCAGGGATCGGCGCGGCGGGACGCTCGTCGGGCGGCGCAAGCGACAGGCATCCCGAAAGCAGTCCCGCGCCCGTTGTCATCGCAACGAAACGCACGCACCGCGCAACGGCGATGTGGAAGTCAGCGGGAAGCGCGATGGCGCGCATGGAATGCCTCGGTAAATACGGGAACATGGGATGGCGCCGCCTGATGGCGTCGCCGCTTCGGGTTCACTTATATCCGACGAGTGCGGTTCCCCCCCTTGATCTGTGTCACTTCGGCGGAGATGCGTTTCGAGCGGTGCTTCGCTTGACATCTGCGCCAAGCATGTATCAAACCCACGGGTTGCGTCGTACGCCGGGCTTGAGCAAGCCGCCGGGGGGAGAAGTGCAAAGCGTCGACGCCTGCGCCCATCCACCGCCGACCGCTTGCAGGCTCCCCGCTCTTGTCCGTTGCAGCCCCCTGGTTTCCGCTTGACATGAGTCAACCGATACCGGCGATTCGGTACCTACTATCGTCATTGGAATCGACGGGCGCCACGATCCGATCGCGCGATATCCGGTTTTCTTCGATCCGAACCACATCGATCGATATAAGCAGGACTCCAATTTTTCCCGATTGGACCACGGTTTGTTACCGACGCGTTTCCCGTTCGCATTGACGAAAAACGCATCGGCCGGTTGCGCTGCCGGCAGCCGGGAAGAGTGCCCGTCACGGTGCGACGTCGCAGCGATCCAGTCGCATGCCGTGGCCAGGCCAAGTCAACGCATTCGGAGAACTGGTATGAGCCAACCTGTAGTCGAAAAACCGCCGGTCGACGGCAAGCAGCCGTCGAAGCCGGCGGCAGGCGGCCCGGAAACGCGCAAGCTCGGCCTGCTGCTGCTGAGCGGCATCGTCGTCGGCTCGATGATCGGCGGCGGTGCTTTCAACCTTCCACAGAACATGGCAGCGGGCGCCGGCCTGGGCGCCATTGCGATCGCATGGGCCATCACGCTCGTCGGCATGTTCTTCATGGCCAACGCGTTCCGCACGCTGGCGGACCAGCGCCCCGACCTGACCGCGGGCATCTATTCCTATGCACGGGAAGGTTTCGGCAAGTTCGCCGGCTTCGAGATGGCGTGGGGGTATTGGCTCAGTTCCGCATTCGGCAACGTCGCGTTCGCGGTGCTGATCATGCAGACGCTGGGATATTTCTTTCCGGTGCTCGACGGCAAGAACTGGCAGTCGATCGTGGGCGGTTCGCTGTTGATCTGGGTATTGCACTTCATGGTGCTCTCCGGCGTGAAGCGGGTGGCGATCCTCAACACGATGGCGAGCGTCGTCAACATCGTCACGCTGTCGATCGCGATCGTCGTGATCGCGCTGTTCTTCCAGAAAGGGCACTTCACGTTCGACGTCTGGGGGCAGCAGCAACACCTGGGCGGCACGCTCGCGCAGATCAAGAGCACGATGCTGGTCACGCTGTGGGTGTTCATCGGCATCGAGGGCGCCGTGGTTGTGTCCGATCGCGCGCGCAACCAGCACGAGGTGGGTACCGCGACGTTCATCGGGCTCGCGGTCTGCACGACGCTCTACTTCCTGCTTTCGGCGCTGCCGTTCGGCGTCATGTCCCAGCACCAGTTGGCCGGCCTGCAGAATCCGTCCTCCGCGTATGTGCTGGAGCAGCTCGTCGGGCACTGGGGCGCAATCTTCATCGTCGTCGCGTTGCTGTTTTCGGTACTGAGCTGCTGGCTCGCCTGGACGGTGCTCGTCGCCGAACTGCCTTATGCGGCTGCCAAGGACAACATTTTCCCGCTCTTTCTGTCCCGCGAGAACCGGCATCACGCTGCCGCGCCGTCGTTATGGCTGTCGAGCGCGGTGATGCAGGTCATGATGTTCGTCGTGCTGTTCGCGCATGACGCGTGGATATGGCTCATCAGCGTGGCCGGGGTCATGATCCTGCCGCCGTATCTCGCGAGCACCGGCTTTCTGTGGAAGTGCGCCACGCAAAAGAGCTTTCACGAGCGGGCGGGCGAGGGCAAGCGCGCGTCGATCTGGACCGGCGTGCTGGGAACCGTCTATGCGGCCTGGCTGCTTTATGCGGCCGGCCCGACCTATCTGCTGATGTCCACCATTTTCTTCGTCGTCGGCATCCCGGTGTTCTGGTATGCGCAGCGCGAGAAGGACCCGCAGTCGAACGTCTTTACCGCTCGCGAACGCGTCGTGGCCGCCGTGCTGCTTGCGGTCGCGGCGAGCGCGGTCGTGCTGTTCGCGAAGGGCATCGTGTCGGTCGGCTGACGCGCGCGCCCGCCGGCTTCCGGGTTTCGACAGCGTGATCCGGAACCTCGACGGCGGGCATGGACGCGACGGCCGCAGGCGACTCCCGACCGCCGTCGCGATCGAACCACTACTTCAGGATCAAGGACAATCAAACCATGACATTGGGCGTTCACTCCGAAGCCGGCAAGCTGCGCACCGTGATGGTGTGCGCGCCGGGCCTTGCTCATCGGCGGCTCACGCCGGCCAACTGCGGCGCCTTGCTGTTCGACGACGTGCTGTGGGTCGACAAGGCGATCGAGGATCACCAGACCTTCGTGCGCGTGCTGCGCGAACGGGACGTGGAAGTGCTGGAATTCCAGCACCTGCTGGCCGAAGTCTGCCTCGATACCAACGCGCGAGACTGGATCCTCGATCGCCGCATCACCGAGGAGGAGGTCGGCACCGGCATGTTGCGCGAGCTGCGGTTGTGGCTCGAATCGATGCCGGCGCAGCGGCTTGCCGACGCACTGATCGGCGGCGTCGCCAAATCGGAGCTGCCGTTCGACGCGCGCGGCCTGTTCGGCGGCTATCTGGAGCGGTCCGACTTCGTGATTCCGCCGCTCGTGAACCTGATCTTTCAGCGCGATCCGAGCGCCTGGATCTACGGCGGCGTGACGTTGCATCCGATGTTCTGGCCGGCGCGACGCAAGGAAACGCTGCTGCTCGCCGCGGTCTATGCATTCCATCCGCGTTTTGCAGGCCAGGTTCGCACCTGGTGGGGCAATCCCGACGTCGACCACGGCGCACAGACGCTCGAAGGCGGCGACGTGATGGCGATCGGTAACGGCGTGGTGCTGATCGGCATGGGCGAGCGTTCGAGCCCGCAAGCCGTGACGCAGGTGGCGCGCGCGCTGTTCGCCGGCCACGGCGCGAAGCGCGTGATCGCCTGCCAGTTGCCGAAGTCGCGCGCGTCGATGCATCTGGACACGGTGTTCTCCTTCCTCGACGCGGACTTCGTCAGCATTTATCCGGACGTGGCCGACGAGATCCGCTGCACGAGCCTGTACCCGGGCGACGCGCTCGGGCAGGTGCGCTACGAGCGCCACGACGGCCGGTTCCCGGAAGTCGTGGCCAATGCGCTCGGCGTCGGCTCGCTGCGCGTGCTGACGACGGGGGGAGACCGCTACGAGAGCGAACGCGAGCAATGGGACGACGGCAATAACGTGCTCGCGCTGGATCGCCGCGTCGTGCTCGCCTACGACCGCAACACCTACACGAATCGCAAGATGCGCCAGGCCGGCGTCGAAGTCATCGAGCTGCCGGGCGGCGAACTCGGCCGCGGGCGCGGCGGCAGCCATTGCCTCAGCTGCCCGGTGGCGCGCGATCCGATCGCGCTCTGACCGCGCATTCGACCGATATCGACAGACGGAATCTCACCATGTTCAACGTACACAACCGCAGCTACCTGACGCTGATCGACTACACGCCGCGCCAGATCCGCTATCTCCTCGACCTGTCCCGCGACCTTAAGCGGGCGAAATATGCGGGCACCGAGCAGCCGCGCCTGACCGGCAAGAACATCGCGCTGATCTTCGAGAAGACCTCCACGCGCACGCGCTGCGCGTTCGAGGTCGCCGCGCACGACCAGGGCGCGCACGTCACCTATATCGACCCGACCGGCTCGCAGATCGGCCACAAGGAATCGATGAAGGACACGGCGCGCGTGCTGGGCCGCATGTACGATGCGATCGAGTATCGGGGCTTCGGCCAGGCCATCGTCGAGGAACTCGCGCAGTATGCGGGCGTGCCGGTCTACAACGGGCTGACCGACGAATTCCATCCGACCCAGATGCTGGCCGACGTGCTGACCATGCACGAGCACAGCGACAAGCCGCTGCACGAGATCGCGTATTGCTACATCGGCGACGCGCACAACAATACCGGCAATTCGCTGATGATCGTCGGCGCGAAGCTCGGCATGGACGTGCGTCTGTGCGCGCCGCGGCATCTGTGGCCGCACGACGAGCTGATCGCGCAATGCCGCGAGATCGCCGCGAAAACCGGCGCCCGGCTCACGCTGACCGAGCAGCCCGCGGAGGCAGTGAAAGGCGCGGACTTCATTTATACGGACGTGTGGGTGTCGATGGGCGAGCCCGAGGAGGCCTGGGTCGAACGCATCCGCACGCTGCTGCCCTACCAGGTGAACGCCGCGCTCCTGGCGGCAACCGGCAACCCGCGCGCGAAGTTCATGCATTGCCTGCCGGCTTTTCATGACGCTCATACGGTAGTGGGCAAGCAGCTCGCGGATCGCTTCGGATTGACCGACGGCGTGGAGGTCACCGACGAGGTATTCGAGTCGGACGCGTCCATCGTCTTCGAGCAGGCCGAGAACCGGCTGCATACGATCAAGGCCGTGCTGGTCGCGACGCTGGCGAGCTAGGGGAGGGTGAACCGATGCGTATCGTGGTCGCTCTGGGTGGCAACGCGCTGCTGCGACGCGGCGAGGCGATGACCGCCGCCGCACAACAGGAAAACGTGAGACTGGCCGCCGCCCAGCTCGCGGGCATCGCGCACGGCAACGAACTCGTGATCGTGCACGGCAACGGCCCGCAGGTCGGCATGCTCGCGGCATTGTCCGGGCAGGTGCCGGTTGCCGAACGTTTCCCGCTCGACGTGCTCGACGCCGAGACCGAAGGCATGATCGGTTACCTGATCGAACTCGAGTTGCGCAACCGGCTGTCTGCATCGCGCCCGTGCGCGACGCTGCTGACGATGGTCGAGGTCAGCGCGTCCGATGCCGCCTTCGACCGGCCCGACAAGCCGGTCGGCCCGGTGCTGACGCAGACGGCTGCGACCGAAGCGGCGCGTTCGAACGGGTGGACGATCGTCGCCGACGGCAGCGGTTATCGTCGTGCCGTGCCGAGCCCTCGGCCGCTGCGCTTTCTGGAGATCGAACCGGTGCGCGCGCTGCTCGCGACCCAGGCTATCGTGATCTGCGCGGGTGGAGGCGGCATTCCCGTCGTGAAAGCGGACGACGGTCGGCACCGGGGAATCGAGGCGGTGATCGACAAGGACCGCAGTGCGGCGCTCCTCGCTCGCGAACTCGACGCAGACCTGTTCGTGATCGCAACCGACGTGGCTGGCGTTTACCTCGACTGGGGCACGCCCGACGCACGCATGGTCCGGCGCACGTCGCCGGAAGCGCTCGCGGCGCTGCAGTTCGCGGCCGGATCCATGGGGCCGAAGGTCGAGGCAGCCTGCGACTTTGCGCGGACAACCGGGCGACGCGCGGCAATCGGCGCGCTCCCGGATATCGCGCGGCTCGTCGACGATACGGCGGGCACATCGGTTCTTGTCAGTCAGGCAAGCATGTTCGTGGAGCGATGAGGCCTCGCGCGACGCGGGTTGCCAAGGTGTGGCTCCGGGCATTGCTGACGACGGAGTGAAGAACCGGCTCGCCGATTCCGTCGGGCGCGTATCGTGAAGCATCCGAACACCGGTACGCGCGTTCATTCGATCGCACGGACAAATGCCTGCATCAGGTGAAGTTCGTCCGTGCTTCATCGTGACGCCCTGACGTTCGTGCGGATCCATTCCTGCGTGTCGCCGAAGATCCAGTTGCCCGTCTCACGCGCACCGAGCGGGCCGGCCTGCGCTTGAGCGCCCCGGCCCGCCTGGTGCCGCCGGAGCGGAGCGGTTGCGACGCAGCGGTCGGTGAGGGTTGCTTCGTCGCGGCTCCCGCGGCACTCCGGCCTGCCCGGTTTCACGGTGAAAGCGTGCGATCCGCTGCTTGACCACGGTCGACGCGAACCGCCGGTTCGTCACGCGACCGGCGCCGGTTGTCGGGCGGCGTCGGCGATGTCCGTCGGTTGACGCACATCAACGAGGCTGTGCCGCTGCCGGGGAAGATGGACGTACGAGTACGAAATCAAGTATTGCGAGCGCACCACACTGATGAACCGGCTCTGGCCATCAATCGGCGCAATCAACAGGAGCGGAACATGGGAATCTGGATGCAAATCGCCTACTTCGGCTTCGCCGGGTCGACTCAGCTGGAGGCGGAAGCGAGCATCCAGCTGATGCGTCTCGAGCCGTTCGGTGCGCAACTGGCCGGCTGCCATCTCGCGATCGAGGCCATGGGTGCGTCGACTCGCCAGCCGAAGTATGACGTGCGACTCGATCTGATCATGCGCAACGGGGAATTCCGTCCGGTTCCGCATATGACGGGCGTGGACCCCATGGACGCGCTGGAGCGGGCATTCGACCTTGCCGAGCGGCAACTCGCCACGACCGCGGCCACTGGAACCCATGAGAACCCGCTCTGACACGTCCTGCCCATCGAGCGGGATTCGCCATGGCCCGCTGCGCCGGCCCGCCGCGGTTCACAGCAGTTCCCGGCGGTCCGCGACGCGTGTGCCGGTCCGCCGCAGCAAGGGAGACGGTGCGGTCGGCAGTCCTGGTCCGGCTAGCTTTCTTCGTCGCCCGTGAAGACCTCGTGTTCCGGCATCTCCGCCGTATCGTCGACACACTGCACCCGCCATGCGCCAGGCACTGGCGCCTGCCGGGCATCGCGCAACCAGCGCGCGATGCCGGCCTGGCCTTCGAACGGCCCGGACGGTGCGTCGAGATCGAAATCGTCGAGCCAGCACAGGGCGCCCGCGTTGTCGGGGCCCGTCATCACGGTGGCGCCGTCTTCGCGGACGAGCGTCCCCCACACGGGCAGGTCCATCCCTGCATGACCTTCGCGCGACCAGCGACGCATGGCCGTGTCGATCCAGAGAATGGCATAGGCCGAAGGGGTGTCGCAGGCGAAAGTATCGAGATGCAGGGTGATTCGCACGATGGGCTCCGAATCGACGAAGGAGGGCGGCCGCCGTCACCGGCGGTCGCGGCATTTACTGGCTCATGACCCGGCGAATCAGCGCATGCTCGGAGCACAGCGGGCCGCCGTGCTCGGCGGACAGCGGCATCGCGGTATCGCCCCGGTGCGCGCGGCCGCCCGGTCTCGGCGTGTCATTGGAGCGGTAGTCGTCGCGCGGTGTCCGGCAAGCAGTCCGACTCAGTTTATGCGCGGCCCCGAGCCGGCGATTGATGCAGGTCAAACGCCGGAACGCGCTCGCCGACCGGTTCCTGTCGAGCCGGCCCGCGGCCGGACCGGAATCGGCAGGGATCGAAAGTCAGCCGGGGTTTGGAGAACGGCCGTAGGGGTATGCCAACGGTCTTTGTGCTCACGCATAGGGCCTGAGCGATCTCGGCAATCGTCTCGCCGGCGCCGTCCCTGGAAACGAACCGACGCGCGGATGCTTCGTCGCGTCTGCGGCGGCGCGCCCCCGTTCCGCGCGCAACGCGGCCAGCAGCGGCCGCCAGTATCCCGCCGACCGGAACCGTTCGATCGGCACCTCGGTGTCGAAGGGAAGCGAGATCGCCGCTTCGTCCGGCGTCAACGGCTCGGCGTCGCGCCACTGCGCGTCCAGCACCGCGGGCCCGGCATCGGACACGTCGTTTCCGGCCAGCCAGCGCCGCTTGACGCGTTCGGCCATGCAGGTCCGGCCGGCGCGGAAATCGAGGATGAACACGGGTACGCCAAGCGCCCCGGCCAGCGCGACGAAGCGCGTACGGCGGGCATGGGCCAGGAAGGTGGCGTCGACAATCGTCGGGTAGCCGGCCCGCAGCGTGGTCTCCGCGATCTCGCGCAGCCGATCGTATTGGCCATCGATCGCGTGCGCCGCATAGGCGCTGTCGGACAATGCGCCGCGCCCGACGGGGGCGAGCGGATGCGTGCGTTTGCGCTCGCTATCGCTCGACACGCGAACCGCGCCGATCAGATCGGCGAGCGCGCGGCTTGCGACGGATTTGCCGGAGCCGGACGCGCCGTGGCATAGCAACAGATACGGCGGTGGCCTGTCTGCGACGCGCGCGGCGAGCGCAATGTAACGTCCGGCCGCGCGCAGGTCGTCGCTTTGCGCCGATGTGAGTCGCTGGCCGCCCGAACCGGCGCGCAGCACGGCCACCTGCGCGCGCACCAGCGCGCGATAGCCGACGTACAGCGGCAGCGCCGCGAGGCCGGCGAAATCGCCGGTCGCCTCCAGCCAGCGATTGAGCAGGCGATAGGCGAGGTCGGCGCGGCCGTGCGCACACAGATCCATCGCCAGGAATGCCAGGTCGTTGACGACGTCGATCCAGCGAAGTGCGTCGCTAAATTCGATGCAGTCGAACATCAACACATCGGTGCCCCGGCGGACCAGATTGCCGAGGTGCAGGTCGCCATGGCAGGCGCGCACGAAGCCGCCCGCCCGGCGCGCGTCGAGATGACGGGACAGTGCCATGCAGTTGCGTCGGTAGCAGTCCCGCAGCGTGGCCGGCAGGGCCATGGGCCCGACCGCGAGCGAGGCGAGCACGGCATCGAGTTGCGCGTGCAGCAAGGCCGCGCTGCCGAACGCGGCGGACGGTACGTCCTTGCTGGCGCGCGCATGAAAGCTCGCGAGCCGGGCCGCGACGCGGTCGATATCCGCGTTCGTGAGCGCTCCCGCCGCCAGCAGGCGGGAAAACAGCGCTGCCTGGTCGAAACGGCGCATCTTCACCAGATAGTCGATGGCCGCCACCGCACGCGTATCGCAGCCGGCAAGCCGGCAACCGCGTCGCGTGCGTTCGAGCGGCATGACGGCCAGATAGAGCTCGCGCGCCAGCGGCCGGTTCAGGACCAGCTCGGCGGCGCAGCTGCGGCGCCGGGCGGCGAGGGGTCTGAAGTCGGCAAAGCCCAGGTCGAGCGGCTTGAGCCGCTTGTACGCGAAACGCCCGGCCAGGTAGATCACCGAGAGATGCGTCTCGATTCGTTCGATCCGGCCGGCAGGGTGCGGGTAGGAGGACGCGCGCCGCAGCGCCGTGTCGAGCCGCCGCGCGTGACGGCGGGCGGCCCGCAACTGGTTCTGCTTTCGCGCCGGGCCCAAACGCCGGGGGATCACGGCAAGCGACATGATTTCCCTGGGATTCGACAATGAATCGCGCATGGCGGGTGTCCGGCCGCCGGATGCGGCTGGCGCCACCGATGCGATGCCGCCGCCTATCAGATAGAACCGACCATTGTCCCGATCGATGCCCGCCGCGCGTCGACGAGCGGCTCGATCCGAATCCCGTGTGCGGCGTTGCATGGAAAAGCCCCTGTTCAGATTGAATGAAACCGCTGTCGACGTCCACGGACGCGCCGAATCGCGCTGCCGCAATTCGCGAGCGCCCGCACCACGATATCCGCGTTCCGGACACGGCGATTGAGATGCGTCAACCGATCCGGTTGGTTGCATGGTCGGCTCCGCGCATGCTCAACGAGCCGTCCAGCATGCGCCTAAACCCTTGAACTACGACATTTCAACTTAGCCGCCACAATTTTCGTGTGCTAATTATGATTATGTCAAATGAGATACTCACATCCGAAAACCCCTGATCCCACCGCCAACAACCCGCCCGCGGCCCTCAATCCACCTCCAGATCCCCAACCGTTTCCGCCCGCCGCGCGTCGCGCCTCGTCATCGCAGCGTGCCGTCCACGCCGGCCGACGGACACCACCACGCGAAACGCCACCGGCGCGAACACGAGCCCGAACATCGTCGCCGCAAGCACGCCCCCGAACGCGCCCGTGCCGATCGAGCGCCGGCTTTCCGCACCGGCGCCCGTCGCCAGCACGAGCGGCACGACCCCGAGCAAAAACGCCATCGACGTCATCACGATCGGCCGGAATCGCGCGGCGGCCGCGTCGATCACCGCTTGCCGCAGCGGCACACCGCGCCCGGCGAGATCGCGCGCGTACTGCACGATCAGGATCGCGTTCTTCGCCGCCAGCCCGACCACGGTGATCATCCCGACCTTGAAGTACACGTCGTTCGGCATCCCGCGCGCGAGCGCCGCCGCGATCGCGCCGACCATGCCGAGCGGCACGATCGTCAGCACGGACAGCGGAATCGACCAGCTCTCGTACAACGCGGCAAGCGCCATGAAAACCGCCAGCACGGACAGCCCGACGAGCAACGGCGTTTGCCGCGCGGCAACCTGCTCCTCGCGCGCCGCATCGACCCAGTCGAAGCCGATCCCGGCCGGCAGCGCGCCGGCCAGCCGCTCCATCTCCGCCATCGCCGCGCCCGAACTCGTGCCGGTCGCCGCCCGGCCGCTGATGTCGAGCGACGGATAGCCGTTGTAACGATTCAGCATCGCCGGCCCGATCGTCCAGTGCGGCGCGGCGATGGCCGATAGCGGAACCATGTCCCCGGTGCGGTTCGGCACCGTCAGCGCCATCAGTTGCGCATCGGTCGCGCGTGCGACCGGGTCGGCCTCGACGATCACCCGCCGCATCCGCCCCGACGCCGGAAAATCGTTGACGTAGTTCGAGCCGAACGTGCCGCCCAGGAGGCCCGCGATCCGCTCGAACGGTACGCCGAGCGCATACGCCTTCGCGCGATCGACATCGAGTTCGATACGCGGCGCGTCCGGCAGGTCTTCGAAATGCACGGCGGCCAGCAACGGATCCGCCTTCGCGCGTTCGGACAGCTGCTCGCGAGCCGCCTTCAACGCGTCGAGCCCGACGCCGCCCCGATCCTCGAGCCGGAACGTGAATCCGTCGGAATGGCCGATGCCGCGCACCGACGGCGGCAGCGACGCCTCGACGTCGCCGTCGAGGATCGTGCCGAAACGCCCGTTGAGCCGGTCGCGCAACGCGATCGCGTCGACGTCGCGCTGCGCCCAGTCCTTCAGCTCCACGAACGCCATCCCGACGTTCTGTCCGCTGCCCGCGAAACTCCAGCCGATCACGCTCGTCACGTTCGCGATCGCCGGCTCCACGCGCAGGATCGCCTCGACACGCTCGACGACCGCAAGCGTGCGCGCCTGCGTGGCGCCCGCCGGCAACTGGATCATCACCTGCAGTTGCCCCTGGTCCTCGGTCGGCAGGAAGCCGCCCGGCATCATCCAGTACAGCAGCCCGCATGCGATCACGAGCGCCGCGTACACTGCCACGACCATGCCGGTGCGGCGCACGGCGAACACGGCGATGCGGCGATAGCCCGTTTCGACGCGTGCGAACGCCGCACCGAACCGGTCGGCCAGACGCGCGCCGATGCCGCGTCGCCGCGCGCGGCCGGTTCCGCCCTCGTGTCGCGCGACCGGCTTCAGCAGGTTCGCGCACAGCGCGGGCGTGAGCGACAGCGCCATGAACGACGACACCAGCATCGATGCGATCATCGCCACCGCGAACTGCCGGTAGATGCCGCCGACGGTGCCCGGGAAAAACGCCATCGGCACGAATACGGCGGTCAGCACCGCGGTCACGCCGACGATCGCACCGCCGATCCGCTTCATTGCACGGCGCGTGGCGTCGCGCGGCGACACGCCCTCCTCCATCACCCGGTGCACGCTCTCGACGACGACGATTGCGTCGTCGACGAGGATGCCGATCGCCAGCACGAGACCGAACATCGTGAACACGTTGATCGACAGTCCGAACGCCCACATCGCGACGAACGCGCCCATCAGCGTGACGGGAATCACGACGGTCGGCACCAGCGTGTAGCGCAGGTCGCGCAGGAACAGCCACATCACGCAGAACACCAGCACGACCGCCTCGACGAGCGTCAGCACCACCTCCCGGATCGCGATCGTCACGAAATGCGCACCGTCGAACGGAATCTCGATCGCCACGCCCGGCGGCAACACCCTCGACAACTCGGCGAGCCGCGCACGGATCGCGTTCGACGTTTCGAGCGCGTTGCCGCGCGGGCCGAGCTGGATGCCGACCGTGGCCGCCGGCCGGCCGTTCAGCCGCGAATAGAACGAGTAGTCGTCGCGGCCGATTTCGACACGCGCGACGTCGGCGACGCGCACCGCCGAACCGTCCGTCTTCGACTTCAGCACGATCCGGCCGAACTCGTCCGGCGACGCGAGCTGCCCCTTGACGACGATCGACGCGGTGAGTTGCTGGCCGCCCGGGAACGGCGCATCGCCGATCGCGCCGGCCGTCACCGTCGCATTCTGCGTGCCGATCGCCGCGATCACGTCGTCGGCGCCGACACCGTATTCGCGCAGCTTGTGCGGATCGAGCCAGACGCGCAGCGCCTCGTCGGCGTCCCACAGTTCGGCCGCGCCGACGCCCGGCGCACGCTTCAGTTCGCGCAGCACGTAGCGGTTCAGATAATCGCCGAGTTGCGCGGAATCGCGCGTGCCGTCGGTCGACGTCAGCGTGACGAGCATCAGGAACGTGTTCGCCGCCTTGAATACGCCGATCCCTTGCTGGACGACCTGCTGCGGCAACCGTGACTCGACCTGCTTCAGCCGGTTGTTCACGTCGACGAGCGCGATGTCCGGATCGGTGCCGGGCGAAAACGTCACGTCGATCTCGAGGTTGCCGTGACCGTCGCTGCTCGTCTCGTAGTACAGAAGCCCGTCGGCGCCGTCGAGGCTTTCCTCGATGATGCTGCCGACGTCGCCGTCGACCGTCTCGGTCGACGCGCCCGGATACGCGGCCGTGATCACGACCCGCGGCGGCGCAAGGCGCGGATACTGCGCGATCGGAAGCTGCGGAATCGCGAGCACGCCCGCGACGACGATTGCGAGCGCAACGATCCACGCAAAGACGGGACGATCGATGAAGAACGACGGCATCGGCATGCGTCAGCGAACCGCCGGCGTTCCGGCGCGGGACCGCGGGACCGTATCACCGTCGGCACCGCCGCACGGCGCGTGGGTGGCCTGGGCGCGCTTCGCCCGGTTCATGTCAATCATCGGTTCCCTCTTGCGGGCCGCGCACCGGAGCCAGCATCGACGACGCAAGCAGCGCGCGTGTATACGGATGGGACGGCGCATGCAGCACGTCGAGCGTATCGCCCTCCTCGACCACGCGCCCCGCCTTCATCACGACGACCCGGTGGGCCATCGCACGCATCACCGCGAGATCGTGCGTGATGAACAGGTAGCTCAATTTGTACTTCTTTTGCAGATTCGTCAGCAGATTCAGCACCTGCTTCTGGATCGACACGTCGAGCGCGCTCGTCGGTTCGTCCAGCACCAGCAATTCGGGTTCCACCGCCAGCGCACGTGCGATCGCGATCCGCTGCCGCTGGCCGCCGGAGAATTCGTGCGGATAACGCAGCATCGACTCGGCCGCCAGGCCGACCTCCTGAAGCAGCACGGCGATTCGCGCGCGGCGCGCGTCCCCGGCCACCTGCGGCCGGTGCACGGCGAGCCCCTCGCCGACGATCTGCTCGACCGTCATCCGCGGCGACAGCGAGCCGAACGGGTCCTGGAACACGACCTGCATCCTGCCGTACAGCGCGCGCCTGCCACCCGTCGTCCGCAGCGCTTCCAGCGGCATGCCGTCGATCTCGATCGAGCCGGCCGCCGGTCGCTGCAGGCCGAGCACCGTCGCCGCAAGCGTCGATTTCCCCGAGCCCGACTCGCCGACGATCCCCACCGTTTCGCCGCGCCTCAGGTTCAGCTTCACGTCGTGCACGGCCCGGAACGTCGTCTTGCCGAGCACCGCGCGCCAGCCCTTCGCCGCGATGCGGTAATCGACGGCGAGGTCCTGCACGTCGAGGATCGTCGGTGCGCCAGCCGCGACCGGCTCGACGTCCCGCTGCGGCGCGCTGTCGAGCAGCCGGCGCGTATAGGCGTGCTGCGGCGCGGCGAACAGCGCGTCGGTCGTGTTCGTCTCCACGAGCACGCCCTGCTCCATCACGGCCACGCGCTGTGCAAAGCGCCGCACGAGATTCAGGTCGTGCGTGATCAGCAGTACGGCCATCCCGCGCGCGGCCGCCTCCTGCTCCTGCAATTCGATCAGCAGATCGACGATCTGCTGGCGCACCGTCACGTCGAGCGCCGTCGTCGGCTCGTCCGCCAGCAACAGCCGCGGCCGGCACGCCAGCGCCATCGCGATCATCGCGCGCTGCCGCTGCCCGCCCGACAACTGATGCGGAAAGCTGTCGATACGCCGCTCCGGCTCCGGGATACCGGTGCGCCGCAGCAGCGCGATCCCCCGCTCGCGCGCGTCGCCCGGCCGCAGCCCCTCGTGCAGCCTCAGGCTCTCGGCGATCTGCTTGCCGATCGTATACAGCGGATTCAGCGCGGTCATCGGTTCCTGGAACACCATCGCGATGTCGGCGCCGCGAATCCCGCGCATCTGCTGTTCGGACTTCGCGAGCAGGTCCTCGCCGTCGAACAGCATCCGTCCCGACAGTGTCGCGTGCTGCGCGAGGCGCAGTATCGACAGCGCCGTCACGCTCTTGCCCGACCCCGATTCGCCGACGAGCGCCACGCGCTCGCCGCGCCCGATCGACAGGCTCAGGTTCTGCACGGCCGCCTTCGCGCCGAAGCGTGCCGAAAACCCGTCGATCTGCAGCAACGCGTTCGCCATCATCGCCCCCCACCGAACGCCGAGCCGCGCGAGCGCGTGTCGAGCGCGTTGCGCAGTGCGTCTCCCATGAACGTGAGCAGCAGCAGCGTGACGACCAGCGCCGCGAACGCGGAGATCGAGATCCACCACGCGTCGAGGTAGTTCTTGCCTTCCTGCAGCAGCTCGCCGAGGCTCGGCGTCGGCGGCTGCACGCCGAGGCCGAGGAAGTCGAGGCTCGTCAGCGACAGGATCGCCGCGCTCATCCGGAACGGCAGGAACGTGATCACCGGCGTCAGGCTGTTCGGCAGCACGTGCCGCCACATGATCTGCCAGTTCGATAGCCCCATCGTGCGCGCGGCCTTCACGTAGTCGAGCGCGCGGTTGCGCAGGAACTCCGCGCGCACGTAATCGGACAGCACGAGCCAGCCGAACATCGACAGCAGGATGAACAGCAGCCACAGCGACGGCGTGAAGATCGACGCGAAGATGATCAGCAGGTACAGGTCCGGCAACGCGCTCCAGATCTCGATCAGGCGCTGCCCGACCAGGTCGGTGCGGCCGCCGTAGAAGCCCTGCAGCGCGCCCGTCAGCACGCCGACCAGCACCCCCGACACGGTCAGCGCGAACGCCATCAGCACCGACAGCCGGAACCCGTACAGCAGCCGCGCGAGCACGTCGCGCCCGAACTGGTCGGTGCCGAGCCAGTTGCTCGCCGACGGCGGCGCCGGATACGGCTGCGATGCGAAGTAGTCGATCGTGTCGTAGCGGTAGCGGTTCGGCGGATAGACCGCGAAATTGCCGTGCGACTCGAGCTTCGCGCGCATGTAGGGATCGAGATAGTTCGTCTTCGCGGGAAAGTCGCCGCCGAACGCGGTCTCCGGATAGTCCTTCACGATCGGAAAGTAATAGTGCCCGTCGTAGCGCACGAGCAGCGGCCGGTCGTTCGACAGGCCGTCGGCACACAGGCTGAGCACGAACAGCGCCGCGAAGATCACGAGGCTTGCATAGCCGAGCGGCTGCGCGCGAAAGCGCTGCCACGTGCGCCGCCACGGCGACGGCGACGGCGCGCACGCGGGATCAGTGGTCAAGGCGGCTGAACTGGATACGGGGGTCGACGACGACATAGCAGATATCCGCGATGAGCTTGGTCAGCAGACCGATCAGGGTGAACAGGAACAGCGAGCCGAGCACGACGGGATAGTCGCGGCGGATCACCGAGTCGTACGACAGTTGCCCCATCCCGTCGAGCGAGAACAGCGTCTCGATCAGCAGGTTGCCGTTCAGGAACGCGCCGACGAATGCCGCCGGCAGCCCGGTGAGCAGCGGAATTGCCGCATTGCGCAGCACGTGCTTCCACAGCACGTCGCGCTCCGGCGCTCCCTTCGCGCGCGCGGTCAGCACATACTGCCGGCCGATTTCCTCGAGGAACGTGTTCTTCGTCAGGATCGTGACGATCGCGAAATTGCCGATCACCGATGCCGTGACCGGCATCGCGATGTGCCACAGATAGTCGAGCGTCTTGCCGATCAGCGTCAGGTCGTCGAAGTTGTCCGACGTGAGCCCGCGCATCGGAAACACCTGCCAGAACGTGCCGCCGCCGAACAGCATCAGCAGCAGCACGCCGAGCACGAAACCCGGCACCGCGTAGCCGGTCAGCACCAGCACGCTCGTCACGGTGTCGAACCGCGAGCCGTTGCGCACCGCCTTCGCGATGCCGAGCGGTACCGACACGAGATAGGTGAGGATCACCGTCCACAGCCCGAGCGTGATCGACACCGGCAGCTTCGACCGGATCACCGCCCACACGCTCCGGTGCGCGAAGTACGACTGGCCGAGGTCGAACGTCGCATAGCTTTTCAGCATCAGCAGATAGCGCTCGAGCGGCGGTTTGTCGAAGCCGAACTGTTTGCGGATCTGCTCGATCTGCTGCGGATCGACGCCCTGGCTGCCGTGGTAGCCGCCACCGCCTCCGCCCGCCTCGCCCCCGTGCGCGCTGCCGTGGCGCAGCTGCGCGAGCACCTGCTCCACCGGGCCGCCCGGCACGAACTGCGTGACCGCGAACGTGATCGTCACCACCCCGATCAGCGTCGGGATCATCAGCAGCAGCCGCCTGAATATGTATGCCAGCATCGTTGCTCCCCGTCAGGCCGCCGGAGCGGGTCGTGCCGCCGGCTTCTTCACGTACCAGTAGTCGATGATCCAGTCCTCGTACTGATAGGAGTCCGGCACGATCGCCGGGTGGCCGAGCGTCGCCTTGTACGCGATCCGCGCGTTCGGCAGGTAGTACTGCGGGATCAGCGCGTACAGGTTGATCAGCACGCGGTCGAGCGCGTGCGTGGCCGTTTCGAGATCGTCGAGCGTATCGGCCGCGAGCGCCGCCCGGATCAGCGCATCGACGGCCTTCGACTTCACGCCCGGATAGTTCTCCGAGCCCGGCTGCGACGCGGCCGCGCTGCCGAAACGGCGCGTCAGCTCCGCGCCCGGGATCGTCACGGGCAAGTAGATGTACGTCGTCATGTCGTACTCGAAATTGTCGAGCCGCTTCTGGTAGAGCGCGCTGTCGATCTCGTGCAGGTACGCATGGATGCCGAGCGTCGCGAGCGCCTGCGTGTACGGCAGGATCAGGCGGTCCATGCCGGGCTGGTCGTCGATGATCTCGATCGTCATCGGCGTGCCGTTCGCGTCGCGCAACGCGCCGTCGCGGTAGTGCCAGCCGGCCTGCGCGAGCAGATCGCGTGCTTCCTTCAGGTTCGCGCGCAGAGAGCCGGGCGGCAGCGTCGACGGCTGGCCGACCATCGGCCCGAACACCGCCGGCGGCAGCGTCGACCGGAAGGGTTCGAGCAGCGCGAGCTCCTTGGCGCTCGGCACGCCGGACGCCGCGAACGGGCTCGCCTCCCAGAAGCTGCTGGTGCGGCGATACTGCCCGTAGAACATCATCCGGCTCATCCAGTCGAAGTCGAACGCCAGCGCGAGCGCATGCCGTACACGCACGTCCTGGAACATCGGCTTGCGCATGTTCATCAGGAAACCCTGCATCTGCGCGGGGCCGTCCGGGAATTCCCCCTTCTTCAGCATGCCGTTGCGGAAATTCTTGCCGACGTACTTGCGGGCCCACTGCGTCGAGCTGTACTCCATGCGCGCGTCGACATCGCCCGCCTTGAACGCCTCGAGCGACGTGTACTGGTCCAGGTACAGCTTGAACGACACGTGGGCGAAACGAAACATCCCGCGCCGCGACGGCAGGTTCGCGGCCCAGTAGTGCGGGTTGCGCACGTAGCGGATCTGCTTGTCGTTCTTGCGCTGCTCGATCAGGTACGGGCCGCTCGCGATGGGCGGCACAGTCGCGAGCTGGTCGAACGGCGGCCGCGTGCCGTCCGCGCGCTGCCCCCATTTCGGCGAGAACACCGGCAGGTCGCCCGCGATCAGCGCCGCGTCGCGCTCCGCGTGCCTGAATTCGAAGCGGATCGCATGGCTGTCGACCACCACCGCGCGCTTGATGATCGAGAACTGCGCGTTGTAGATCGGCGACGCCTGCGGGCTCGTCAGCGTGTCGAACGAATACTTGACGTCTGCCGCGGTGATCGCGTCGCCGTTCGAGAAGCGCGAGGCCGGGTTGATGTGGAACGTTGCCGACAGCCGGTCCGGTGCGACCTCGACGTCATCGGCGATCAGCGCGTATTCGGACGCGAGTTCGTCCCAGCTGCGCTGCATCAGCGTGTCGAACATCAGGTTCTTGATGTCCGGCGCGGGCGAGCCGCGCACGAGGAACGGATTCAGCGAATCGTAGCTTTGCGCTTCGTCGTAGTTTTCGAAATTCAGCGTACCGGTGTCCGGCGCATCCGCATCCGCGTAATCGAAATGCGTGAATTCCGGCGGATATTTCGGCTGGTCGTATTGCGAAATCGCCGACACCGCTAGCGCGGCCCGCGGAATGGCGCCGGCCGACGCGAGCAGCACCGCGCATGCGAGCAGCACGGCGCGCGTGCCGTTGCCCATCAGGTATGCATGGCGCGGCACATGTGCCCCTCGCCATTTCAACAGTGTCATGGTCAGTCTGTCCGGAAGCGTGCGGGCGCAATGCCTGCGCGCGGTCGATGCCTGTGCCGGACGCGGCATGCCGCCCGCGTCCTGATGGTAATTCGTGCTGCAAACGATCCGACAAGCTGCGCCGTCGCGGTCCCGTTCGCAGACCGTCGTGGCGCCAGGCGAAAAAAGGCCGCTCCAAAGAAAGGGGGGTGTGGACGTGGAGCGGCCGGTCTAAAGCCTGTCAGTGCATCGCGATCGCCGTCAGAACTTGTACGTCGCGCCGATCTGCGCGAAGCGGCCGATGTACGAATACACCGACGTGTCGTACCCGCTCTGGCTCAGCGTGCCGTTCGCGAAGATCGGATCGTACGGCGGCGTGCGGTTGAAGATGTTGTCGATGCCGCCGTAGATCGTCCAGTTCTTGAAGCCCGTGTACGTCAGCATCAGGTTGAACTGGCTGTACGAACCGACCTTCGGCGGCTCCGGCAGCAGGTTCTGCGCGTATGGGCCCGTGAACTGCCACGTCAGCGCCGCATCGAACTTGCGATAGTTCCAGTCCAGCGTCGTGTTGCCGCGCCAGCGCGGGAAGCTGCCGCCGAACGGCTGCGTGATCGTGAAGTTGTTGCCCGCGCCGTTCACCGGTGTGCCGCCCGGGAAGCCGATCTTGTAGCTGTTGATGTACGCCCAGTCGCCCGACAGCGTGAGCATGCCCCAGCCCTTGAGCGGCAGCCCCTGGCGGAACGTGCCTTCGAAGCCGTTCGTGTCGAGGTAGCCGAGGTTCTGGTACGGAATCACCTTGTACAGCAGCTGGCCGGTCGTCGGGTCGGTCACGACCTGCGACGGCTTGCCCTGGCCGATCACGTTGTCGATGCGGATCTTGTACCAGTCGAAGCCGATATCCGTGTAGCGGGCCGGCGAGACCTGGAAGCCGATGTTGAAGTTGCGCGTGCGCTCCGGCGCGAGATTCGGGTTGCCGACCGTGATCGACGTGTAGTTCTGGCCGGTGGCCGGGTCGACCTGGATGCCGAGCGTCTGCGACTTGCTGTCCTCGACGAAGGTCGGCGCACGGAACCCGCGGTTGTACGACGTATACAGCGTGAGCGCCTTGATCGGCTGGTAGCGCAGCGCGAAGCGCGGCGAGAACGCACCGCCCACGTCCGTGTAGTGGTCGTAGCGGCCTGCCTGGCTGAACGTCAGGTTCTCCAGGATCGGCACGTTGATCTGGTAATAGACGGCCGCGACGTTGCGCGCGCCGTTCACTGTCTGCAGATCGGGCGAGATCACCGCGCCGCTCAGGTATTCGGAGCCCGGTGTCAGCGTTTCGCTCTGGTGCGTGAACTGCGCGCCGAAGCCGATGCCGACGTCACCGGTCGGCAGGTGGAACAGGTTCGGCGTCGACAGCGTCGCGTCGATCGTGTCGAGCTTCGAGATGCCGAGATTGTTCGCTTCCTGGTACAGGCCGTTGAACGCGTTCGGTGTCGCCGCCGGATTCGCGAAATTCAGCGTGCCGTTCTGGTAGATGTTGTTCAACGCGTTCACGTTCAGCTGGTTCGTGAACACGTTCGATACGGTGCTCTGCGAATGGCTGACCGAGGTCGCCCAGTCCCAGTCGCCGTACGGTAGCGTAAACGAACCCTTGATACCGGCCGACGCGCGCCAGTAGTTGGCCCAGGTCTTCTGCGCGACCGTGTTCGGGAACGCGTAGGTCAACGGCGTCGCCGCGCCCGTCGTGTTGTACGGGTTGCTCACCGGTACGACCGTGTTGAACGGCGACAGCAACTGCGTCTGCGGATTCCACACCAGCGCCGGATTCTGCGGGTTGCCGATCACGTTGCCCCACAGGCCGTTGTTGGTCGTGGTGGTGTTGTAGCTCTCGAGGAAGTCCGCGAAGGCCGTTGTCGTGTCGTTGATCTTGAAGTCGCCATGCAGCTTCGCATTCAGACGTTCGGTCATCGGCATGATCGACGTGCTTTCGGCCGTGTTGTACGAGCAGATCGTGCCCGGCAGGCCGGCCGACAGCGAGTTCGGCGCGGCCGGTCGGACCGCCCCGCCGAACGGGCAGCCGCTCAACGCCTGCGCACTGCCGTCGGGCATGTTCCAGTAGGACGGCGCGAGCAGCGAGAAGCCGCCCGGCTTGCCCGTGAAGTCCTGGTTGCGGGTCGAATCGCGATCAGCAAGGGTAAAACCGTTCGACTTGTAGTAGCTGAGCGCCGCCGTCACGTTGAAGCGGTCGGCGTTCAGGTCGCCGAAGCCGCCGAGCACGCCGAACTTCGTCGTGCCGTCGCCGTTGCCGGCGTTGATTGCGCTGCCGATGCTGCCGTCGAGCTGCAGCCCGCGGAAATTGTGTTTCGTGATGATGTTGACGACGCCGCCGATCGCGTCCGACCCGTATTGCGACACCGCGCCCGTCTTCACGATTTCAATGCGCTCGATGTCGTTGAGCGGCAGCGTGTTGAGGTCGAAGAACGAATCGACGCTGTTCGAGAAGAATGCATACGGTGCCACGCGCTGGCCGTCGATCAACACGAGCGTGTATTTCTCGGACAGGCCGCGCAGCGCGATGCCGGCCGCGCCGGCCGCGAAGTTGCCCGACTGCCCTTCGTTCCAGCTGTTCGCCGAGTTGGCCGTCGCATTGCGCAGGAAGTCGGTCACCGTCACCGCGCCGCTGGCCTGAATCTCCTTCGGCGTGATCGTCTGCACCTGCTGGAAACCGGTCTTGTCGGATTGCCGGATCAGCGAGCCCGTCACCTCGAAACGCTTGATCTGCGCGACCTTGCCCTGCCCGTTCGCGCCGGGTGTGGCAGGCGTCGCCTCGGTTGCCGCACCGGACGCCGCGGCACCCGTTGCAGCGGCGGCATCCGGCGTGCTGCCCGCCTCCTGTGCGACGGTCACGGGCGCGCCGTTCGCGACCGCATCCGCGATCGCGACGGCGCCCGGCGCCGGCTGGCTCTGGGCGAACGCCGGCGGCACCAGTGCGGCCGTCAGCGCCAGTTCCGCCCAGACTATCCTCTTGATGGCCAACGCCAAAACTCTCTGCTTCATCTTGTTCCCTCTCGCTCGTAGTAAGACCCCACCTGCAGTGCGCCGGAACCTTGTGAATTCCTTGCGCGTCCTGGGCGCCGGTGTATCGGAACCCGCGATTGCCACTCTTCCGACTGCCACGACTCCAACGGATCGGCCTCGGGGCACCCGTGCCAGTCAGCACCACCGTCTTTTATGATTTTGATTCGTCATACTTATTACCTACATTGAGCGCACTTCCCTGCTACCTCCCGATTCGATGGACGACGAATCCTGCTGGCGACGAGCATGTCTCGCGCGCCGTACCGCGTGCCATCCGCTGTCGATCGGGTACTTCTCCTTCATCGCGGCGCGCAGCGCCGGCCGCCCCCGGCTAGAACAACCTCGGCGTGCCGACCCAGACGATTACCGCCTCTTCATCGGCCGTGTTGCGCCACGCATGCGGCATCGTCGATTCGTAATGCGCGGTATCGCCCTCGTTCAGCGTGAGCGTGCAATCCTCGAGGGTCAGCGCGACCTGCCCGCGCATCACATAGACGAACTCCTCGCCCGCATGCGTCGTCATCTCAGACGGCGACTGCCCTGCCGGCATCCGGACGAGAATCGCTTCGAGCTTGCGGCCATCCAGCAGATTCGTCAGCCTGGCGAACTGGCTGGCCGAGTTCGCGAACTGGAAATACTGCAGCGCGTCCCTGCGGCACACCGAGCGCGCTTCCGTCGGCGTGTCGATGAAATACTGCATCGTCACGCCCAGCGCCTTCGCGATCCGGACCAGCGACGTGATCGACGGCGTTGCCCGCCCGCGCTCGACCTGCGACAGGAACGGCTTCGAAATGCCGGCGATCGTGGACGTTTCGTCGAGCGTGAGTTTCAGGCGCTGGCGCAGCGCCCGGATCTTGTTGCCGAGCGACACGGCGACGAGCACCGACTCATCAGGGGGCAAAACCATGGAAAGTCGGAGCCTCGCAGTCGAAATCGATTTGATGTCGGCGATCCTTGACCGATGCGATGACGCGATCGGCCCGGTGCGATACCCGGCTGCGCGCTGCCGCTGCGTGCAGGCGGCGCACGGCGCAGCACGGCACCGTCGCCGCACGGTCGCGCAGCCTTCGGATATTTCATTCGGTTTACTAACTAACAAGGCTGCCCCTTTTCTTCGTTTAACCTGACCGTCAGGCACTCGTGCTGCCGTACTGCCGCGGCGGCCCGCCGCTTTTCGACCGCGCCCGTGTTGCGCGCCGTCGCGCCCTTCCGTTGCGTTACCGGGACGCCACCGCCGTCCAGAGTTTTGCCAGGTCGCCGGAACCGTCGGCTCCCTTGACCGTGCGCAGCACCTGGACCGCGCGCGCCTTCTGACCGGCCACGTAGTACGCCTCGCCGAGCCGCAGCCGCGCCGCGTCGGGATGCTCGAGCCCGCCCTTCGCGATCGCCTGCTCCATCATCGGCAAGCCCTGCTGCGGGTGGCCCGCAAACACGAGGTTCATGCCCGCGTCGATCGGCGCCGCCGGCGCGGCGGCGTCCCCGCCCGGTTGCGCGCGCTTGGCGGCGAGCGCCTGCAGCCGCTTCTCGCGGTCCGCCTGCGCGTCCTTGCCGAGTACGCCGGACGCGAACCCCTGGTCGATCACTTGCTTGCCTTCGGCGGGAGACCCCGCAACCAGCGCGAGCTGCGTCATCTCCATATACGCGTCGGCCGTCGCGAGCGACCCCGTCGCCCGGCGCAACCGGTAGATGTCGAGGTCGAGCGACGACAGATACCCGGGGTTGCCGCGAATGGCCGTGACCATTTCGTCCCAGTACGCGGGGCTTGGGTGGTAGGCCACCAGCAGCCCGAGCGCACCGCGGTATGCGCTGCCGTCCTTCACTTTCTGCGCGCACGTCGCGAGCATCTGCAACTGCCCTTCATCCGGTGCGTGTCCGCCATTCGCCTGCGCGTCCGTGCTCGCCTTCAACTGGCTCACGACCGGCGCGCAATCGCTCGACAGGTAATACGACTGCGTGAGCAGCGTGCGCATTTCCGGATCCGTCCCGCCCACCTTCAGGTAGCGCTGCGCGGTCCGGATCGCCAGCGGGTAGTTCTTCTGCTGGAAGTAGATGCCGGCGAGCGCCGCCGTCGTCCGCTGCTCGTCCTCGCCCGACAGCCGCCCCGAGTTCAGCACGGTCTCATACGCCTGCGCGGCCGTGCCGGACTCGCCGGCCGCCATCGCCGCCGCACCGCGCATCTCTTCCACCATGTACGTTTCGTACGGCGTCCGGCCGGGCACGGCGGCGGCCTGTGCGATCCTGCCGAGCGCCTCGCGATACTTGTGCGCCCGGTACAGCTCCTGCGCCGCCGCCAACGGTTTCGCCACGTCCGGCCGCAGCGCGTCCGCCGGCAGCGCCGGCCGGCCGAGCAGGCATGCCGCGCCGAGCGCGGTCACCGCCATCATCCGTTTCCATCGTCGCTGGTTCATCGGCTCGTCCGTTTCGTCATTGCATGAACTGCTCGTTGCCGATCAGGCCGATCTTGGTCGCACCCACGCGTTGCGCGGATGCCAGCACGGCCGCCACGTCCTTGTACGGCACCAGCTTGTTGGGCCGCAGATGGATCTCCGCCTGCACGGGTTCCGCCGCCACCTGGGTCAGCTTCGCCTCGAGCGCCGCGCGGTCCGGCACCGGCGCGCCGTTCCACGTCGTCGTGCCGTCGAAGTCGATGTCGATCTGCACGATTTCCGGCGGTGTCGCCGGCGGCGGCGGATTGCCCACCGGCAAATCCATCTTCACCGAATGCATCTGAATCGGGATCGTGATGATCAGCATGATCAGCAACACCAGCATCACGTCGATCAGCGGCGTGGTGTTGATGTCGACCATCACGTCCGGTTCCGCATTGCCTCCGCCCGAAGGCACGTTCATTCCCATCGTCGACTCCTGTCGATCCGAGTTGGTGCTTCAGCACTTACTCCTGCCCCATACTTCGCATCTGATCCCATGCTTCGCGGTCGATCAGCGTTAGCGCTTTAGCGGTTATGTCGGCTGGAGTGGGTGCTTCGGCACTTACTCCGGCCCCATGCTTCGCAGCAATTCCCGTGCGACGCTAGCCACCGCGCGCCGGCGGCTCCGTAATGAATGACAGCTTCGCGATCCCCGCACGCTCGCACATCGTGACCACCCGGCCGATGAACTCGTAGCGCGTGTTCTGGTCGCCCCGCACGTGGACGCTCGGCTGCGGCTGCTGCTGCGACACGCCCTTCAGCTTCGCGAGCAGCGTCGACGCATCCACCAGTTGCTCGCCCCAGAAGAATTCGCCATCGCGGTTCACCGCGATCTCGATGCTTTTCGGCGTCGTCTGCAGCGGCTGCACCGTCTCTTTCGGAAGCTGAAGCTGGATCGTGTGCGTCACGACCGGAATCGTGATCAGAAAGATGATCAGCAACACCAGCATCACGTCGACGAGCGGCGTCGTGTTGATGTTGGCGATCACCTCGTCGCTATCGTCCTGCCCGACGTTCATGGCCATCGCGCGTCTCCGTCAGCCGATCAGTTCGCGAGCGATGCCGCCGGCGCCGACGCGCGCACCGGGCGCCGGTTGCCGGCCAGCAGCACCGTGTGCAGTTGCGCGCCGAAGTTGCGGACGCGTTCCATCACGGACTTGTTGCGCCGGACCAGGAAGTTGTAGCCGAGCACCGCCGGCACCGCGACGGCAAGGCCGATTGCGGTCATGATGAGCGCCTCGCCCACCGGGCCCGCGACCTTGTCGATCGACGCCTGGCCCGCGATGCCGATCGCCGTCAGCGCGTGATAAATCCCCCAGACCGTGCCGAACAGCCCCACGAACGGGGCCGTCGAGCCTACCGTGGCCAGAAAAGCGAGCCCGTCCTGCATCCGGTTCGACACGTTCGTGATCGAGCGCTCGACCGATACGTCGATCCACGTGTTGCGATCCACCGCTTCCAGCAGTGCGTCTTCGTGATGCTCGCCGGCCTCGATCGCCGTTTCGGCGATGAAGCGGAACGGCGACGCCTCGTCGAGCAGCCTGGCGCCCTCCGCCAGCGACGGCGCGGTCCAGAGCTGGGCGTCCGCCAGCTTCGCGCGACGATTCGCGCGCAACTGTTCCAGGAACTTGGTGATCATGATGTACCAGCTTCCCATCGACATGATCACCAGCAGGATCAGCACGAAACGCGCGACGAAGTCGCCGTTCTTCCATAGCGCGCCAAGGCCGTACGGATTCTCGACCGCTTCCGTCGTGGCCGGCGCGGGCGGCGGCGCCGGCTCGGCGGCGGCCGGTGCCGGTGCCGGCGCCGGCGCCGGCGTGGCCGACGGTGCCGCGGCCTGCGCCGACGTGCCGGCCGCCCCGCTTGCCTGCGCCTGCGCATGAGCGAGCTGCGGTGCAACGAACCCGTCGACTGCCGCGACGGACATCAACATGCTTGCCGCCAGCGCGGCCAGTGAACGCTTCGTCATACCCCACTCCAGTTCTTTCGGTGAACTTAATACTTAAGTTCGATATGGTTTTCCTCGACCCGGCGCGTGCCGGGCCGCCCACTGCATCAATTCAGATTGAACGAGAACGGCACCTGGACCCGTACCGGCTGGCCCTGCGCGACGCACTTGAACCGTTTCACGGTGTTGTAGGCGGCGCGATCGAGGATCGGATCGGCGGACTGCGCCACGCGCTCGTTCGTGATGTTCCCTTCCGCATCCACGACGAATTCGATCGTCACGTCGCCCGTGATGTTGTTTTCCTGCGCTTCCTTCGGGTACTGGATCGCCGCGCGCAGCGTGTCGGAATTCGGGCAGACGACGCCTACGTCATGGCTGACCGGCTTGGCCGGCGCCGGAGCGGGCGCCACGACCGGCGCCTGCACGGCCGGCGCGGAAGGAACCGGGGCCGACTGGTGCGTGATCGTCGCCTGCGGCGGCGCCTGCACCGGCACTTCCGGCGGCGGGACGAACGGCGGTGGCGGCGGCGCGAATTTCGGCGGCGGGAGCTTGACGACGGGCATCGGCGGCGGCGGCGGCGGCTTGACCGGCTCGATGATGCGGGTTTCGATCGGATGCTGGATCACCTGCACGACTTTCGTCGCGAGGCCGTTGAGCAATGCGTAGATCAGCACTGCATGCAGTACCAGGACGATTCCGATGCCGCCGAACCGGCGCACCGGATTCTGCTGTTTCTTGCCGAACTCTCGCGGACGCCCCAGCGTAGCCAGTCCGCTGTTCGAAGTAGTCAAACCTTCTTCGACTTTCATGCCCACCATGCATCCCCCAAGCGATTCGCCCAGTTTCGGATTGCTGCCGGAGACGGAGCCAGGTCGGCATCGCCACCGCATCAACCAGAACATTTCATTTCAAATTCAATTTGCAATCCGAATTGAAAGAATCACATTCGAATTCCAATTCATTCTTTTTCAAGGAATCGTTCCGGCCGGCGCGGCCCGGTGTCACGCCGGAAATCCACGCGCCTGCACGGTCAGGCAATTGTCAGCTGTGCTGGCGCGACTTCGTGTTTCGTATGACGATTCACCGTTCGTTACGCGGTTATGTCAATGGCGCCGTTCACTTGGGAGCAGAAGATAGCAAGGAAAAAATTTTGCCGTCAAACTTTATTTGATGCCCGAATACAAAGTTTGGAGGATTTATTCAAGTAATATTTTGGTAAGCATAAATCCATCTTTTATTATTGAAACGGTAATTGATTTGTATGGGTATATTCGAAATCGAATGTTGAATCATTTCGACATAAATATCCGCATATTTCTCACGCCGCACCAAAATGGTTCACCCCTGAAGCGACTGCAAGGCTTATCCCTTCATGTCGCCAATGCCGACATCGGTCGCCCAGTGCCGGCGCTCCCCCGCCTCTAGTCGCCGACACCGCTCCCGGGACACATCGAGAGCACGAATGGCCCGCGTCACAATTGATCTGCAATCCGATACAAACATAAGAAGGACCTTCACCACGTGAAAGCCCTCCAAACCATTTCGGATATCGAATTAACTGTGGAGGATGACACGCGAAGTCCCGGCGCACGAACACGTCGCCCACACTTCGGCACGCATACGTGCGCGCCAGCCCCGCGCGTCACCGCACGCGCCGCGCAATCACGACTGCATACCCTGCATCTTGTGCGAGAAATGCGCGCGCTCGGCCGTCTCCATCAGCGTCAGGAACTCGTCCTGAGTCATGTGGATCAGCGCTTCGTGGTCGCCGGCCTCGAAATAAACATCCGGCTGCTGCGCGAGGCGTTCCTCGAGGAACGTTTTCATCCCGTACGCCATGCAGACCGGCGGCAGCGCGCCCATGTCGCAATCCTTGAACAGTTCGCGCAGTTCGACCTCCCGGGCGAGCACGAGATGGCGGCCCGTCTTCACCCAGAGATCCGACAGGCGCACGGCGTGCGTCGTCGGCAACACGGCGGCGACGTAGCCCTCGTCGTCCTCGAGGAGCACGGTTTTCGCGAGGCGATCGCCGGGAATATGCGCGGCGGCGGCCGTCTCCATGCTCGTATGGCTATAGGGGTGGTACACGACTTCGTACCGCGATGACTTCTGGCGCAGGCAATCCTGCAGGGTGGCAGATACAGGCATGGCACACCTCGTCTGGGCGAATCGGGCGAACGGAGTTCGCTCCGGATTTGTTCAGCATAGGTCGCATTTGGGCCGATGGAAATCGCCGCTTCGCCCCCTTCTTCATTCAGGCTCCCCCTCCGGTTCCAACCCCTTTTCGCGCAGCCATTCGCGGTTGAAAAGCCGCGCGCGATAGATGTCGCCGCGATCGCACAGCAAGGTCACGATCGTGTGTCCCGGGCCCATCCGGCGCGCTAGCCAGACCGCCGCCGCGACGTTGATGCCGCTCGATCCGCCAACGTACAGCCCTTCCTCGCGCAGCAGCCGGTAGACCATCTTCACGCACTGCGTATCGTCGATCCGCACCGCGTCATCGATCGGCGCGCCGGCGAGATTCGCGGTGACACGCGTCGAGCCGATGCCTTCGGTGATCGAGTTGCCTTCGGCGCCGAGATCGCCCGTTTTTACGTAACCATAGAGTCCGCTGCCGTGGGGATCGGCCAGCACGATCCGGACCTCCGGATTCTGCTCCTTCAGGTAGCGGCTCACGCCCGCCAGCGTGCCGCCCGTGCCGGTCGCGCAGACGAATGCATCGACCGTGCCCGCCGTGTCGCGCCAGATTTCCGGCCCGGTCGTCTCGTAGTGCGCCTGCCGGTTGACCACGTTGTCGAACTGGTTGGCCCATACCGCGTTGTCGAGTTCGTCCGCGAGCCGCCCGGCAATCTTCTGATAGTTGTTCGGGTCGCGGTACGGCGCCGCCGGCACCGGGCGCACGTCGGCGCCGAGCGTGCGCAGGATCGCCATCTTGTCCGGCGATTGCGTGTCGGGAATCACGATCACGCAGCGATAACCGCGCGCCGCGCAGATATGCGCAAGACCGATGCCCGTGTTGCCCGCCGTGCCCTCGACGACGGTGCCGCCCGGCTTCAGCGCGCCACGCTGCTCGGCGTCGCGGATGATGTAGAGCGCCGCGCGATCCTTCACCGAGCCGCCCGGATTCATGAATTCCGCCTTGCCGAGGATCTCGCAGCCCGTTTCCGCGCTGAGCTTCGCCAGCCGGATCAACGGTGTGCGACCCACACAGTCGACGAAGCCCTGTCGCACGTCCATGTCCCCTCCTTTGCATTCGCGCTCGCGGCACCATACACAACGAAGGATAGGACGCGCCCGCCGCTTTCGGCGCCGGCCGCCGCGTACTAAGCTTGGAGAGCCCATTGCGGCGCGCGCCGCATCGCCAGACGAGGTCCGCCATGCTGCAATTGCAAACCGTCGCCGTCGACAAGCCCGAGGCCATGAATTTCATCCTCGGCCAGTCGCATTTCATCAAGTCCGTCGAGGACATCCACGAGACGCTGGTTAGCACCGTGCCCGGCATCCGTTTCGGGCTCGCGTTCTGCGAGGCATCGGGCAAGCGGCTCGTGCGCCGTTCCGGCACCGATGCGGAGCTCGTCGAACTCGCGTGCCGCAACGCCAGCGCAATCGGCGCCGGGCACGCTTTCATCGTGTTCCTCGGCGACGGTTTCTATCCGGTCAACGTGCTCAATGCGATCAAGGCCGTGCCGGAGGTCTGCCGGATCTACTGCGCGACCGCGAACCCGACCGACGTGATCGTCGCGGAAACCGCGCAAGGACGCGGGATCGTCGGCGTCGTCGACGGCTTTCCGCCGCTCGGCATCGAGAACGACGACGACGTGCGCTGGCGCAAGGATCTGCTGCGCACGATCGGATACAAGGCGTAGACGCGGGCCGCCGACGCGGACAGTTCATGATCGCGTCGCCTCTGCCGGGGCCTTTCCTGCAGACTTTGCTGCATCAAAGGCGCGTTCCCGCGCGGGATTTCAGGACGCAGGAAAACCGGACCGTTAGTTGCATTCGAGGGAACGTGGATACGCTTCCGCTTGCGTCGCGCCGCCGCCGCCCGGCTGTCCTATACTGGCCGCAGCAGACCGACCGACGGCCGCGCCGACATACCGGCCACAGCCGCCGCCCCTTCCCGGAGCAACGCATGCATTACCAGCTGATCTACGAACTCGTCGACGATTACCTGTCCCGGCGCGAACCGTTCCGCGCCGAGCATCTCGCGCTCGCGCAGGCCGCGACCGAGCGCGGCGAACTCGTGCTCGCCGGCGCACTGTCGGACCCGGCCGACCAGGCCGTGCTCGTGTTCGAAGGCGATTCGCCGGAAGCGGCCGAGTCGTTCGCGCGCGCCGATCCGTACGTGCAGAATGGCCTCGTGAAATCCTGGCGCGTGCGCCCGTGGCGCGTCGTGGTCGGCAAGCACGCGCCGCGCTAGACGCGCGGGGCTACAGCCACCCTGCCCGCTTGAAGCGCCACCACAGCGCGAGATCGGCCACGACCATCACCGCAATGCAGCCGTAGAAGCCGTATTTCAGGTGCAGCTCCGGCATGTTCGCGAAGTTCATCCCGTAGATGCCGGCGATCATCGTCGGAATCGCGAACAGCGCGGCGAACGAGCCGAGCCGCTTGGTCACCTCGTTCTCGGCGAGCGAGATCATTCCGAGGTTGACCTGGATCGCCGTCACGACCATCTCGCGCCGCCCTTCGATCGTCTTCACGATCCGCTGCAGATGGTCGTACACGTCGCGGAAGTAGTGCTCCATCCCGCTGCATATCTGCGGAATGCGTCCGCCCGTGAGCTTCGCGAGCGGCTCGATCAGCGGCGCCGTGTGCTGGTGCAGCATCACGAGGCGACGCTTCAGCGAATAGAGATCCTCGATGATCGCGCGCGACGACGCGGGCGTGGCCTTCGTGAAGATGCGGTCTTCGAGTTCCTCGAGCTCGGCACCGAGCGTTTCGAGGATCGGAAAATAGCGGTCGACGACCTGGTCCATCAGCGCGTAGAACACGAACGCCGAGCCTTCCTGCAGCAGATGCGGCTCGCGCTCGCAGCGCTTGCGCACGTCGCGGAAGTCCTGCTCGGTGTGGTTGCGGATCGACAGCACATAGTTCGGGCCGACGAACACGTTCAGCTCGCCGACCTTGAGTTCGCCGTCGCCGTCGAGCTCGACCATATGCAGCACCGCGAACAGCGAATCGCCGTACTCCTCGATCTTCGGCCGCTGATGTCCCTTGCGGGCATCCTCGAGCGCGAGCTCGTGCAGCCCGAACTCCTCGCCCATCAGGTCGATTTCGTCGGGCGTCGGATCCTTCAGCGCGACCCACACGAAGCATTCGGGCTTCGACACGTAGTCGCTGATGGCGTCGATATCGATGTCGGCCAGCTTGCGGCCGTCCTGGTATGCAGCACAGTTGATCAGCATGTTGTCCGTGATGTTGCGGTTTGCACATCAGTTTACCGGTTTGCTGCACGGTCGGCCCGGCTTGCGCGGCACACCGATATTGGTCATGATCGTGCTGCGTGCACCGCAGCACGCGCACCAACGCACTTCGGCACGTACGCCGCACGGCTGTGCGGCCCAACCGTCAAGGAGACAGACCCATGTGGTATTTCTCGTGGATACTCGGCATCGGCGTGGCACTCGGCTTCGGCATCATCAACGCGATGTGGCTGGAAGCGGAAGTGTTCTCGCGCGGCGACAAGCGCAGCGACACGTCGAGCCAGGGGGCGGGGAGCAAATATTCGTGACGCACCTGGTGTTCTTCTGCGGTCACGCCGGCACCGGCAAGACCACGCTCGCGAAGCGGCTCATCGGGCCGCTGATGCGCGCGACCGGCGAAGCTTTCTGCCTGCTCGACAAGGACACGCTGTACGGCCGCTACAGCTCGGCCGCGATGGGCGCGCTCACCGACGATCCGAACGACCGCGACAGCCCGCTCTACCTGAAACATCTGCGCGATCCCGAATACCACGGCCTGCTCGACACGGCCCGTGAAAATCTTGCGCTCGGCATCAGCGCGATCGTCGTCGGCCCGCTGTCGCGCGAAGTGCGCGACCGGCGCATCCTCGACCGCGCGTGGCTCGGCATCGCGCCCGACGTCACGCTGACGGTCGTCTGGGTCCACACGTCGGAAGACGTCGCGCACGCGCGGATCGTTGCGCGCGGCAACCCGAACGACGCGTACAAGCTCGCGCACTGGGACGAATACCGGCAGCGCCGCTTCGTACCGACCGGCCACGAATGCGACGGCATCGTGATGTTCGACAACACCGCACCGTCCGACGCAGACGTCGACGCATTGCTGTACCGCATCGTGCCGCCCGCGCCCGCCGCGACGATCGTCCCGCCGCTGCCGGCCTGACCGGCACCTACGCCCTTCTCTCCCCCCAAAAAACAACGCCGGAAGCGCTGCTGTGCTCCCGGCGTCGTACGGCCCTCGTGCCTGAGACTGGCGGGTGGTCAGGCCACCGCGTGCACGCGCTCCATCGTGCCGCCTTCGTACAGCTTGCCGAAGCGGTTCGACAGGAACGCCTTCAGCGACACCTTTTCCTGCGGGATGAAACCGCTCTGCGGCAGCTTCTTCTCGCGGAACAGATCCAGCACCGCGCACATCGCGCCGGCCGTCGTGATCTGGATCGCGCTCATGTGCATCCCGCACACGTCCTTTGCGAAGATCTTGCGCGTGAACACGTCCTGCACGAGCTGGCCGTCCTTCACACCCGTCACCGTGACGAACACGAGCACGACGTCCTGCTTCGTCGACGGCACCGCGCGGCGCATGATCGACTTCAGCGTGTCGCGGTCGGTCGACAGGCGCAGGTCCTCGAGCAGGAACTGGACGAGCTCGCGGTGGCCCGGGTAGCGCACCGACTTGTAGTCGAGCGTCTCGACCTTGCCCGACAGCGTCTCGCACAGCGTGCCCAGGCCGCCCGACGTGTTGAACGCTTCGTATTCGGTGCCGTCGAGCGAGAAGTGCTCGAGGCCTTCAAGCGGCTGCACCCACTGCTTGCGGCCGTCGCGGATCGCTTCGCACGGCTGGCAGTATTCGTTGATCAGGCCGTCGACGCTCCACGTCAGGTTGTACTTCAGCGCGTTGGTCGGATACTCGGGCAGCGCGCCGACGCGCATCTTCACGTCGCGCACTTCGCTGAAGCCGTTCACGAGTTCATGCGCGGCGATGCCGATGAAGCCCGGTGCGAGGCCGCATTGCGGCATGAACGCACGGTCCGAACCGTCGGCCAGTTCGCGGATGGCGTGGGTCGCGCGCACGTCTTCGGTCAGGTCGAAGTAATGGACGCCGGCAGCCTTCGCGGCGGCGGCGACGTTGACCGCGAGGTAATAAGGCAGCGCGTTGACGAGCGCATCGAAGCCCTTCACTGCTTCGCGAATCGCGTTCGCGTCGGCTGAATCGACCCGTTGCGTCGCGATGCCTTCGCGCGACAGCTTTGCGAGCGCATCCGCATCGCGGTCGAACGCGACGACTTCGTAGTCGCCCGTTTCACGCAGCATGTGAGCAATGGTGTGGCCGATCAGACCTGCGCCGACGATGGCGATTTTCATGCGCTTATCTCCTGATGATGGGTTGGTGTTGTGGACGGCGTTGAGCCATGAACACAGTTTAGGGACGCGCAAAATCAGTTCCAAGACGAAGAATGATGCGAAACGACCGATAATTTAGACGAAATGACGATTCATTTCGTCTAAACGACCAAATCATCTAAAAATCGCGTATAGCTCGTGCCGCAAGCGGACCGTTACGGCCTGCGTTCTCGAAGGCGGAAAGAAGGAGGAACGACGCGCGCGCTCGTCATGTGCGGAAATGCGCAAGAGAATGCGGCATGGATGCGTCGAACGACGCGTGGAAACGGCCGTCCGCGCCCCTGCGGAACATCGGGCACGGCGGTGTCAACTATGTGGAGGCTCGTGCACTCGGCGCGCACGAATGCGCTCGCGGATCAGGCAGATATCCGTGCGGAATACTCGACTGCGACATCAAATGCGATGTCGCGAGGTGCGCATCAGCCGCCGATCGTCCCGCGATCGATCTTGCGCGAAAGGATGATCGACGTCGTCGTGCGTTCGACGCCTTCGAGCGTGCCGATCTGGTCGAGCAGGTCGTTGAGGCGTTCGGGCGAATCGGCGCGCAGCCACGCGACGTAGTCGTACTCGCCGCTCACCGCGCACAGCAACTGCACTTCGGGCATCCGGTCGAGCTTGCGCAACACATCCTTGCCGAACTTCGGCGTGAGGATGATGCCGACATACGCGTAAATGCTCGCGTCGAGCACGTCCTGCCCGAGCCGGACGCTGTAGCCGGCGATCACGTTGGTACGCTCGAGCCGCGCGATGCGTGCGACGACCGTCGTGCGCGCGACGTCGAGCTGGCGCGCAAGATCCGCGACGCTTGCGCGCGCATCGGCTTGCAGCAGCGCGACGAGCTGCCGGTCGAGATCGTCGAGTTGGTCGAGACGGGGTGGACGCATGAGGCCGGGCCGGCGTGCGACGCGCCGGCTAAGTGGAAGGTGACGCGATGATAGCGCCGAACGCCGGTGCGCCCAAACGGCATCGCGCGCCGTCATGCGGTCTCGCTGCCTTGTTCGTGCACAACGACCGCATCCTGATCGCGCTTGCCGCTCACTTGCCGAGTTCGTCGCCGGTACGTGCCGGACCATCGCCAGCCCCGCACCGACCCGCTATGTCCCTTTCAATTTCGATTCGTATCGGATGTAAGCAAGTGTCGCTTTCGCTGCCGCACTGCACGCAACGTGCTACTAATAATGTGCGACGCGAGATGCGTGCTTGCGGCAATTGCCGCCGCGCTCGCTCGCAAGACACCACCCCGGAGAGCCAACCATGAAGAAGATCTCGCTCACCCTCGCTACGCTCGCCGTTGCAGCCAGCGCGTTCGCGCAAACCCCGGCGCAGCCTCAAGCGCCCGCTCCGGCCACGACGGCTGCGGCCGCAGCATCGGCCCCGAGCGCCGAGCAGCGCGCGGCACGCCACGAAGCGCGCGTCGAGCAGCGCATCAAGTATCTGCACGACCAGTTGAAGATCACGTCGGCGCAGGAACCGCAATGGAAGACGTTCGCCGACACGATGCGTGACAACGGCGAAACGATGGGCCGCCTCTATCGCGACCGGATGGCCAAGCACGACGTCTCCGCGCTCGACGACATGAAGCAGTATGCGGAATTGTCGCAGGCGAACGCCGACGGCGCGAAGAAGCTCTCCGACGCATTCGCGCCGCTCTACGCGAGCTTCCCGGCCGAGCAGAAGGCGCTGGCCGACACGACGTTCCGCAGTTGGCTGAACCACGGCGGCGAGCACCGCGGCAAGGGCAAGACGAAGGGCAAGGAAGGCAAGGCGGCAGCCGCGCCGGCCGCAAGCGCACCCGCGCAACCCTGACGTCCTCCCTGCCGGCGCCGCGCTGCCCGTTACGGGCCGAACGGCGCCGCGCGTCCTGCCGGCGATCGGCGCGCGCCACACGGCGCGCCGAATTCGGGATAAGCTCCCGGCTTTTCCCGCACTTCCTCGCCATGCTCGAACTCAAGCACATCGATCTGCGTACCGACCCGCAGGCCCGTCGCGTCGTCAAGGACGAAACCGTCGCCGTTTCATTCGCACACGCCGACGGCGAACTGATGAGCCTCGAAGGCCCGAACCGCTATGTCGCGGGCGACGCGCTGATTACGGGCTCGACCGGCGACCGCTGGGTCGTATCGCGCGCGCGCTTCGACGCCAAATACCTGCCCGCCGATCCGGCACTCGCGCACGGCGCGCCGGGCGCCTACCGAAACCGGCCGGCCGTCGTGCTCGCACGCAGGATGGACGAGCCGTTTACGATCGCCCGCTCGGAAAACGGCGACACGCTGCGCGGCGTCACCGGCGACTGGGTCATGCAGTATGCACCCGGCGATTACGGCGTCGTGCAGGCGCAGCGCTTCGCGCAGGTCTACCGCGACGCGTAATCCGCCGCGCCGGCATGAAGCCGGCGTGCATGCTCACGCAAAGTCTTCGTCGAGTTCGAGTTCCGCGCTGCGCTCGACAGCCTCGCCGGCCGCGTGTCGCTCCTCGAGCGACCCGAGCATCGCTTCCGTATAGGCATGCAGCACCGCATGGCTGCGCGCGCGCTGCATCGGCTTGAGCGCGAGATAACGCGCGAGCGCGGCCGGCACGATGCGGATATCGAGCGTCATCCGCTTCGGCGTCGCGCCGAAACGCATCGCGAGCCAGTGCACGGACAGGAACCGCCCGCGCTCGTCGCTGCTTTCGGCGAAGCGCGTCTGCTCCGGAAAGAGATCGCAGATCACGCGCGCGAGCGCGTCGAATTCGGCGCTCCGGCATTCGATCAGATAGTCGTCCATCCCGTCTCTCCCGTCAGGCAGCCGTACGCGGCGGCCGGCACGTCTTCACCATCACGACGACCAGGATCGCGGCCAGCACGAAATACGCGGCCTCGACCCATGCGGCCGGCAGCACGCGCACCTGGTACAGCAGCGCCGGCGCCGCGGCGAGCGCATGCAGCACGATCGCGAGCGGCAACACGCCCGCACGGCCGGCGCGCACGCCGCGCCAGACCAGCACCGACAGCGCAAGCTGCAGCACGAACGCCGCGCAGCGTTCGAGCAGCAACAGCAGGATCGACTGCACCGACAGCGTCGCGAGCATCACGTGCAGCCGCACGACGGTATCGCCCGGCAGGTCGGAAAGCTGCGTCTCGAGCTGGCCGCGGCTTGCCAGCCACGCGAGATACGACCACTGGCCCCATACGAGCACGCCGACGAACCACGCTTCGGCGCCGCCGTGGCCGATCCCGTAGCCGATCGCGCGACCGTCGCCGGTCGACGTGCCGTAGCGCCGGTTCAGGAAACGCATCCCGAGATAACGGCCGACTTCCTCGAATACGGCGGTCGCGAGCGCGCTGTACGCGACGAACGCGAGCGGCTGCGTCAGCCAGCCATCCGCCGGCGTCTGGCTCAGCACGAGCCCGTGGAACGCGCGTTCGACGATCATCGCGAACAGCGTGAAGACGGCGACGCCGACGATCGTGTCGCGGCGGTTGAGCGCAAGCGGCTTGCGCAGGATACGGAAGAGGACGAGCGGCAGCAGCGCGATGATCAGCGTGGCGGCGATCAGCACCGCCAGCGTGACGGGAGCGACAGTCATGTATTTCCTTGTTCGGGGCAGCGCACCTGACGCGCTGCGTGCCCCGCATGATACTCAGCTTGCGGTCGACGCGCGCGCAATCAGCTCGCCCGGCAGCATCGCGACGCGCACGTCGCCCGCTGCGCCGTCGATCCGCTCATGCACGAATTCGACGGCCTTGTAGCCGATTTCGTAGGTCGGCTGACGGATCGTCGTGATGCCGATCAGCTCGGCCCATTCCGGATCGTCGATCGACAGCAGCGCGGCCTTCTGCTGCCACGCGGCGCCGAAACGCGCGCGCAGGTGGCGCGCGATCGCGAGCGCGACCGGCGCGTTCGCGGCGAACAGCGCCGCGCGCACGCCGCGCCGCGTTGCGTCGTCGATGCGCGTATCGAGGTCGGCGAGTGCCGCCGCGGCCGCGTCGGGCTCGTTCAGGTCGAGCACGACCGTCGACGGCACCGGCAGCCCGCGCGCGCCCAGCGCCGCGCGGAACGCTGCCTCGCGCAGGCGCCGCGAGCTGACGTGCTCGAACGGCTGCACGACGAAATGGATCGCGTCGAAGCCGTGCTCGATCAGGTGCGCGACCGCCGTCTCGATCGCATCGGCGTTGTCGAGGCCGATCAGGTCGGCCTCGAAACCCTCGACGGTCCGGTCGACGAGCACGGCCGGGATGCCGGCGCCGCGCAGCGGGCGCAGCACGTCCTCTTCGGCGCCGAGTGCGTTGACGATCAGCCCTTCGACACGGTAGGTCGTGAGCAGCTGCAGGAAGCGGCGCTCCATCTCGACCTCGTTCGCCGCGTGACAGATGAGCGGCATGTAGCCGAGCGCATGGCACGCGGCCTCGACGCCCTGCAGCACTTCGACGGTATAAGGATTGGTCAGGTCGGCCGCGAGCATGCCGAGCAGCCGGTTGCGGCCGCGCTTGAGCCCGCGCGCCATCTGGTTCGGCCGGTAGTTGAGGCGCGCGATCGCGGCCTCGATGCGCTGACGCAGATCGACGGACAGCACATGCGTTTCGCCGTTCAGGTAGCGCGAAACGCTGGTCTTGCCCGTGCCGGCCTCGCGTGCGACATCGCTGATCGTCGCCGGACGCGGCGTGGAAGGATGCGAATCGGTCACTGTCGTGCCTCGCGACGTACGATCCGTGCCGCTTCGTGAGCGGACGGACCTTTGTTGTTGGAAACGTAAGCCACCCGGCGGACTCCTCTGTCGACCAGCGTTAGCGCTTTAGCGCTTACGCTGGTCCCATGCTTCGCGGTCGACCAGCGTCAGCCCTTCAACGCTTACGCTGGTCCCATGCTTCGCGGTCGACCAGCGTCAGCCCTTCAGCGCTTACGTTGATCCCACGCGTCGCGGTCGATCGGCGCCGGCGCATCGGCGCCCGCTCCAGTCACGTGCAAAAGCAGTCGGCCGCACCGGACCTGGCGCGGATGCCCGTCGCCGAACGCCGCCGGCAGCGTTGCCGGGCCGTCGATACGACAAGCGGGCGATCATAACGCAGCCAGCCCTCCGGCACCAAGACCGTCGACTCTAACGGCGCCGGCGCCCCGCCGGCCGGCTGTCTTCCCGTTACCCGGCGCGGCTCAGGCTCGCGCGAGCGCGTCCGGATTGACGAGATTCGCGCGCAGCGTGCCGGCCAGCGCGCCGACCAGGTTTTCCGCGGCGCAGCGCGCCATTGCGTGGCGCGTCTCGTGCGTCGCCGAGCCGATATGCGGCAGCGCGACGACATTCTTCATCTGCAACAGCGGCGAATCCGCCGGCAGCGGCTCCTTCTCGAATACGTCGAGCCCCGCGCCATGGATCGTGCCCGCGCGCAGCGCGTCGACCAGCGCGGCTTCGTCGACGACGGGCCCGCGCGACGCATTGATCAGGATCGCGCTGCGTTTCATCTTCGCGAATTCGGCCGCGGCGATCAGGTGGCGCGTTTCCGGCGACAGCGGCACCTGCACGCACACGAAATCCGACTGCGCGAGCAGTTCGTCGAGCGTCACGCGCCGCGCGCCGTACTGCGTCTCGGCTTCGGCATGCGCGGACCGGTTCGCGTACAGCACCTGCATCCGGAAGCCGAGCGCCGCGCGGCGTGCAACCGCGCCGCCGATCCGCCCCAGCCCCACGATGCCGAGCGTCTTGCCCTGCACGTCGGTGCCGTACAGGTCCGGGCCGATGCTGCGATGCCAGTGGCCGGCCTTTACCCACTCGGCCAGTTCGACCACGCGCCGCGCCGACGCCAGGATCAGCGAAAACACCGTATCGGCGGTCGACTCGGTCAGCACGTCCGGCGTATGCGCGAGCACGATCCCGCGCCGCGTGAGATCCGCGACGTCGAAGTTGTCGTAGCCGACCGAGATCGTCGACCAGGCCTTCAGCAGCGGTGCGCGGTCGAGCATCTGCGGCGTGACCTTCAGGCTCGCGCCGATCGCGCCGTCCGCGCTGCCGAGCGCATCGGCGAGCGCGTCGGCGCCGTCGGCCTGCACGACGTCCGCATGCTCGCGCAGGTACGCGAGAACGTCATCGGGCAGCGGCTTGTAGGCGACGATACGAGGCTTCATCGGTTTCATTTTCCTTGCAGCGGCGCGGCGAGCGGATGCGCATCGCGCGCCTGTGGTTTGACGGACAGCGTGAGGATCACCGCGGCGACGAGCGCGGCGCTCATGAACGCGTACGACGCGACGGGCGACCCGGTCGCCCCGTTCAGGTAGCCGACGAAGTACGAGCCGACGAACGAACCGAGCGCGCCCATGCTGTTGATCAGCGCCATCGCGCCGCCGGCGACGTTCTTCGGCAGCAGCTCCGGCACGATCGCGAAGAACGGGCCGTACGGCGCGTACATCGCGGCGCCCGCGACGACCAGCAGCGCATACGAGATCCAGAAATGCGACGAGCCGAGCGCGTACGACGCGGCGAACGCGGCCGCGCCGATCAGCAGGAACGGCCACACGAAGCCGCGGCGCGAGCCGACCTTGTCGGACGCCCACGATGCGGCAAGCATCGCGATCGTCGCCGCGAGATACGGCAGCGCGGACAGCCAGCCGGTCGCGACCATCCCGAGGTCGGAGCCGTTCTTGACGATCGACGGCAGCCACAGCACGAAGCCGTACACGCCGATGCTCCAGCAGAAATACTGCGCGCACAGCTTGATCACGGCCGGCGAGCGGAACGCCTCGCCATAGTTGCGCACGGGTTTGATCGCCGCCTGCTCGGCCACGAGCGCGGCGTCGAGGTCGCGTTTTTCCTGCGCGGTGAGCCACGGCGAATCGGCCGGCTTGTCCTGCACGAGGAACCACCAGCACACGGCCCAGAGGACGGCCGGCACGCCTTCGGCGATGAACATGTGGCGCCAGCCGAATTCGTGCACGAGATAGCCCGACACGATCGACATCCACAGCACGGTGACCGGATTGCCGAGGATCAGGAACGTGTTCGCGCGCGAGCGTTCGTTCTTCGTGAACCAGTTGCTGATGTAGATCAGCATCGCCGGCATCACGGCCGCCTCGACGACGCCGAGCACGAAGCGGATCGCCATCAGCGACGGGATGTTGCTGACCACGCCGGTGAGCGCCGCGCAGCCGCCCCACAGCACGAGGCTGACGAACACGAGCTTCTTCACGCTGCGGCGCTCCGCATAGATCGCACCGGGGATCTGGAAGAAGAAGTAGCCGAGGAAGAACAGCGCGCCGATCAGCGACGACAGGCCCTTGCTGATGCCGAGGTCCTGGTTGATGCCGGCCGCCGCCGCGAACCCGTAGTTCGCGCGGTCGAGGTAGGCGAGGCTGTACGTGATGAACACGATCGGCATGATCGTCCACCAGCGTCGGGCTGCGAGATTGGTTGCCATCAGATTGTCTCCTTTGTTGACCGGGCTGACGCTTCAGCGCTTCGCGGCCGGAACCGGTGCGTCAGCACCGCTCCGGTCGCCTGCTTTGCCGTCCGGTCTCACGCAAAGCGGTGCTTGACGCACGAAATGGATCCGCGGATTGTGCCGTGTTCGGCCTCTCATTGCGCGGTGACGGTTTCCTCTAAGCGATCGGCGCGATTGCTGACATTTTCGAGCCGGTCGAGTGCTTCGCGCGTCGGCAAGCCTTCCGAATCGCCGATCATCTGGATCGCGAGCGCTCCGATCCGGTTGCCGCGCGCGACGGCCTGTTCGACGCTGCGGCCTTCCAGCAGCGCGCTGACCACACCGACCGCGAAGCCGTCGCCGGCGCCTACCGTGTCAACGACGCGTTCGACGGGCTCGCCCGCGACCGTGCCTTCGCGGCCGTCGGCCGTCCGGAAGTACGCGCCTTGCTCGCCGAGCTTGATCACGACACCGCGCGCGCCCTGCGCGAGATAGAAGCCCGCAATGTCGGCCGGCGTGTCGTGCCCGGTGAGCTGCCGCCCTTCGGCGAGGCCCGGCAGCACCCAGTCGGCGAGCGTCGCGAGCGCGTTCAGCGTCTTCGCCATCACGTCCGCGGACGGCCACAGCGTCGGGCGCAGGTTCGGGTCGAACGAGATCGTCTTGCCGGCCGCGCGCATCTCGCGCGCGAGCCGGAACGCGAGCTCGCACGACGTCGCGGAGATCGCCGGCGCGACACCCGTCAGATGCAGGTGGCGCGCACCGAGCACATAGTCGGCCACGTAGTCGTCGCACGACAGGTGGCTTGCGGCCGAGCCCTTGCGGAAATATTCGACGGTCGGGTCGCTGCCGTCGTCGTTGCGCGACTTCAGCTGGAAACCGGTCGGGTAACGCGGATCGACGGTCACGCATGATGCGTCGATGCCTTCGCGTGCGAGTGTGTCGAGCACGTAGCCGCCGAACGAATCGCGGCCGATGCGGCTCATCCAGCCGACCCGGAAGCCGAGCCGCGACAGGCCGATCGCGACGTTCAGGTCGGCGCCCGCGATCCGCTTCGTGAATTGCGCCGCATGCGCGAGATGGCCGGGCTCGGTCGCGACGAACATCGCCATCGCCTCACCGTAGGTCACGACATCGAGTGCTGCTTTCATGAGTGAACTCCTCAGGATTCTTCTGCCGTCACGCCGTTGCAAGCCACGCGACGCGCCGGCGTGCATCGCCCGCCAGGTCGGCCGCGTCGAACGGAAACTCGATGCCGCGCGGCGCATGCAGCGGCAGCGCCGCGAGCACGCCGGTCACGAGCGGGTCGTTCGGCGCCGGCGCGGCCGCGAAACGGCGCGCGCCCTCGCCGGCGACCGCCTTGCAATGAATGTATTCCACATGCGGCGCGAGCATCTGCGCGCAGTCGAGCGGCGCTTCGCCCGGCCACTGCCAGTTGCCGATGTCGAACGTCATCCCGAGCGCATCGGGCATGCCCGCCGCGGCCAGCGCATCGAACAGCCCGCGGAACTGCACGAGCGCGCCGCCGACCGGAAGCTGGCCGTTCTCGACCACCACACGGGCACGCGCGCCGCGCGACAGCGCGACGATGTCGGCCGCATGCGCATCGCCGGCGAAGCCGCCGAGCTGGAATTTCACGAAACGCGCGCCGAGCGCGTCGGCTTCCGCGAGCGCGTCGCGCAATGCGTCGGCGTCGAGCGCGCCCGTTTCCGTGTACAGCGTGGCCGGCGTCGAATAGACCGACCACAGCCCGTGGCCGGCCAGTTGCGCGCCGAGCGCGGCCAGCGCGCCGGGCGTCGCGTCGTCGTCCGACGCGAACAACTCGCGCCTCACCTCGAAGCCGGTCGCACCGGATGCCGCCGCGGTCGCGACGAATGCGCCGTGGCCCTCCTGGCGCACACGGTCCATCCCGAATGCGCTCGCCACGATCACGATGTCTGCCATTTTGCCCTTTTTACCGGAATGGAACCGGTTCCATTTGCTTGAGACGGATGGTGCGCTTCGCTTCGGACGCACGCCATAGAGGAAATCCCTAAGGCCGGATGCCACGCTAATGCGCGCCCGACGGCGTGCATCGTGTGTCCCCGGATCGGCTTCGGCCGCCTATGCGAGATCCTGCGCGAGACTCATTTCGAGGAACTGCGCGGCGACCCGCGACGGCGCGCCGCCATGCGGCACGAGGATGGAGAAATGACGCGTGAGCGGCGCGGGTGCGAGCGAGCGCAACACGAGCGCCGCATCCTGGTGACGCAGCGACATCGCGGACACGAACCCGACGCCCATCCCGGCACGCACGGCCTCCTTCACCGCCTCGACGCCCGCGATCTCGAACGCCACGCGCATCGGCGCGCCGCCGTGCGCGAACGCACGCTCGACGAGCTGCCGCACGCCGGAGCCCTCCTCGCGCAGCACGAGCGGATGCGCGGCGAGCGCGTCAAGCGTCACGCCCGCATCGTAGTCGGGCTCGGCCAGCGGATGGCCGGCCGGCACGATCGCGACGATCTCGTCCTCGTGCCACGCATGCACGGCCGTGCCGGGCGGCAGCGCCTCGCCGGGCGGCCCTTCGATCATCGCGATGTCGAGCGACGGCAGCGCCGCGACCACGTCGGCCGTATTGCCGCTCATCGTCTGGATCGTCACGCGCGGCGCACGCGGCTGGAACGCCGCGATCAGGTACGGCAGCAGATAGCTCGCCGGCGTCGTGCTCGCGCCGATCCGCAGCGTGCCGGCCTCGAGGCCGCGCACCGCGTCGCGAAACGCGCGCGCCTGCGCGAACGTGTCGCGCTGCGCCTTCGCGTATTGCGCGAGCTGTTCGCCGACCGGCGTCAGCCGGATGCCGCGGCCGTCGCGCTGGTACAGCGGCTCGCCGAATTCGTCCTGCAGCAGCCGCAACTGGCCCGACACGGCCGGCTGCGACAGATGCAGCGCCACGGCGGCATGGCTGATGTTCAGGTGCTCGGCGACGGCCGCGAACGTTATCAGTTGATCCGGGGTCATGGGGATGAATTATCGGCCTTCCGGATAGTTTACGTCACAAATCACAATTTTTCATATCGATATAACAAAATTAGGATTACAGCATCGCAACACGCTCAATTACGGTGCTCCATGTCCACTGCCCCGACTCCCCATCTCAGCCACGCCGCGCCGTCGATGCGCGGCCAGTTGAACGGCGTGCTGTTCGTCGCGCTGTTCGCCGCCGCCGTCACGAGCCTGTCCGAGCTCCCCGCGATCGCGGGGCTCGGCCTGTCGCCGCTGATCGTCGGCATCGTCGCCGGCGCGCTGTACGGCAATGCGCTGCGCGACGGCATGCCGGCCAGCTGGGCAGCCGGCGTCAATTTCTCCGCGCGCAAGCTGCTGCGCATCGCGGTCGCGTTCTTCGGGTTGCGCGTGAGCCTGCAGGAAATCGCGCAGGTCGGCCTGCCGGGCCTGACGGTCTCGGTGCTGGTCGTCGTCAGCACGCTCGTGATCGGCACCTGGGCCGGCATGAAGCTGATGAAGCTCGACCGCGACGCGGCGCTGCTGACCGCCGCCGGCAGCGCGATCTGCGGCGCGGCCGCCGTGCTCGCGTTCGAGTCGACGCTGCAGTCGAAGCCGCACCAGAGCGCGATGGCCGTGGGCAGCGTCGTGCTGTTCGGCACGCTGTCGATGTTCCTGTACCCGATCGCGTATCACGCCGGGCTGCTGAACCTCGATCCGGCCGGCCTCGGCCTGTTCTTCGGCGGCACGATCCACGAGGTCGCGCAGGTGGTCGGCGCAGCCAGCGACATCAGCCCGCAGGTCGCGCACATCGCCACGATCGTCAAGATGACGCGCGTGATGCTGCTGGTCCCGGTGCTGCTCGTGCTCGGCTGGTGGCTCGCCCGCTCGGCCCGCGCGACGGCCGGCGGTGCGCAAGGCAAGCGCAAGGTGGCCGTGCCCTGGTTCGCGCTCGGCTTCCTCGGCTTCGTGATCGTCAATTCGCTGAACGTGCTGCCCACCGACGTCACGCATACGCTGAACGTGCTCGACACCTTCGCGCTGACGATGGCGATGACTGCGCTCGGCATCGAGACGCGCGTGTCGCAGATCCGCGCAGCCGGCCCCCGTGCACTGGTAACCGGCCTGATCCTGTACGTGTGGCTGATCGCCGGCGGCTACGGGATCACCTGGGCCGTGCAGCACTGGCTTGGCTGAGCCGCCCGTCCGCAACACTTCGCGCGCCGCGCCCGACGGGATGGTCCCGCGGGCGCGGCGCGGTGCTATGCTTCGCGTCGTTTTCCATCGCCCCCTTTCAGCCGTGCTCTCGTTCCTGCTGAAGCTGCGCACTCGCGCCGAAACGCTGTTCCGCCTGTCGGACGCCCATACGATGCTGATCTGGTCGGCCATCGTCGGCGTCGGCGGCGCCTTCGCCACCATGGCGTTCCGCGAAGGCATCGACCTGATGCAGCGCCTGATCTCCGGGCACAGCGGCAGCTTCGTCCAGATGGCGAAGAGCCTGCCGTGGTACGTGCGGTTCTGGATGCCGGCCGCGGGCGGCTTCCTCGCCGGCTGCGTGCTGCTGCTCGCGACGCGCGGCGACAAGCCGTCCGGCAAGACCGACTACATGGAATCCGTCGCGCTCGGCAACGGCATCGTGCCCGTGCGGCAGAGCCTGTGGCGCAGCGTGTCGTCGCTGTTGACGATCGGCAGCGGCGGCTCGATCGGCCGCGAAGGCCCGATGGTGCAGCTCGCGGCGCTTGCCGCGTCGCTCGTCGGCCGCTTCGTGCACTTCGACCCGCCGCGCCTGCGCCTGCTGGTCGCGTGCGGGGCAGCGGCCGGCATCACGTCCGCGTACAACGCGCCGATCGCAGGCGCGTTCTTCGTGTCGGAGATCGTGCTCGGCACGATCGCGATGGAGAGCTTCGGGCCGATGGTCGTCGCGTCGGTCGTCGCGAACATCGTGATGCGCGAATTCGCCGGCTACCGGCCGCCGTACGAAATGCCGGTGTTTCCGGCCGTCACGGGCGCCGAGGTGCTGCTGTTCGTCGTGCTCGGCGCGCTGTGCGGCGTGCTCGCGCCGCAGTTCCTGCACCTGCTCGACGCGTCGAAGAACCAGTTCAAGCGGCTACCCGTGCCGCTGCCCCTGCGGCTCGCGCTCGGCGGCCTCGTCGTCGGCGTGATCTCGGTGTGGATTCCGGACGTATGGGGCAACGGCTACAGCGTCGTGAACCACATCCTTCATTCGCCGTGGACCTGGCAGGCGCTCGTCGCGGTACTCGTGTTCAAGGTGATCGCGACCGCCGCGACCGCCGGCTCGGGCGCGATCGGCGGCGTCTTCACGCCGACGCTGTTCGTCGGCGCGGTGTTCGGCTCGCTGTTCGGGCTCGCGATGCAAGCGCTGTGGCCCGGCCATACGTCGGCGTATTTCGCGTATGGCCGG
>Ga0207695_10000267_pt1 | contig 131133 bp, 124 predicted proteins | sample KBSC54metaG_FD_184354 | JGI IMG/M metagenome (GOLD analysis project Ga0207695, IMG submission 184354) | Corn rhizosphere microbial communities from Kellogg Biological Station, Michigan, USA - KBS C5-4 metaG (SPAdes) (version 2) | ecosystem: Host-associated > Plants > Roots > Rhizosphere >... | reverse complement strand
AGCATAGTAAAGTCAGAGGACCGAATCCCTAATTAGGTCCTAACACCTGGATAGCAGATGGTTCACCTCTGACTTGCGATATCTTTAAATATAAAACAAACCTAATGGATGGCAGTGGATACCGGCCTCGCGCGTAATGCCTGCAGGCGTATGAACGTACAGCCCGGCCCGCAGGGAAACGCCCTTGTTAGTATCAAGTAGTTAGTATCAAGTATCAAGACAGAATATAGCGCTGACGCATGGCTTATAAAATCCTTCATTACGTTCAGCGTGACAAAAGGAATCAAAACAATTATCTTTACATAAAGTGTAACCTACATCAACGCCGGGCAGTCATAGGGTGTATTATATGCAGAGCAAGCTTTCGGATATTGAGTTAATTGAACAGACTTTGGCGGGTGACCAGTCGGCTTACGCTGATTTGGTTAAACGGCACCAGCGTTTTGTGTTTACACTCGCCATGCGGTTTATGAAAACCCGCGAGGATGCCGAAGAAGTGGCGCAGGATTGCTTTATAAAAGCGTACCGGTCGCTGGAGTCGTTCCAGGGAGGGTCGAAGTTCAGCACATGGCTGTACAGCATTGTATATACCACCGCCATGACGGCTTTGCGTAAGAAGCGGGTAGATACAGATTCGATAGATGACGAAAATACCTATATCCAAATTGAAAATACGGGCGGGTATGATGTAAATAATGTAGAGAATAAATCAAGGTCGTTTTACCTGAACCAGGCGATAGCGCAGCTTTTGCCTGATGACGCGACGATCATCACCCTATTTTATAAAGGCGAGCAATCGCTGGAGGAAATTGCCCAAACCATGGGCATGGAGGCTAATACCGTAAAGGTAAAACTATTCAGGGCGCGCCAGCGTTTGAAGGAGAAGCTGGAGCGTAATTTAAAGGATGAAGTAAAAGAACTGATATGAATACAGTAGAAGAAAAACTCTGGAATTACATTGATGGCAATTGTACGCCGGAGGAAAAGGAGGCCGTTAGCCGCCTGATTGAGCAGGATGAAGTGTACCGCCGCAAATACGATGAACTGTTGTTGCTGAACCAGGAAATTGCAGCCATGGAGCTTGACGAGCCGCCAATGGCATTCACTTATAATGTAATGGAGAGCATCCGCAACGAGAATGCGCTCAAGCCGTTAAAGGCGCGTGTTAATAAAAACATCATCCGTGGCATAGGCTTATTTTTTGTGCTTACCATATCAGTGATATTAATTTTCGCGCTCGCGAGCATACATTGGTCGGCGGGGGTTGGTGCCCGTCCGTCCGCTATTGAGTTAACACTACCGAACATCAGCCATTATATAACCGGGCCTGCCATGCAGATCTTTTTATTTTTTGATGTGATTTTAGCACTGTATTTGGGCGACAGTTATCTGCGTAAAAAACGTATGGCAAAAGAGGACATAAGTGTTCAGACTGGTGGACAACAACCAAAACACTGACAATTTTGTATAGTACAATTTTCAGTACAATTGTTGGGTTAGTGTACAGGTTAACATTTTAATTATCTCTATTTCAGTTAGATGCAAAATATGACAATCGAGCGCTATTTTTGGTACGGTAATTGATTTACGATACGCGAACTGGCATCCTTGCCGGTTTAATTGTGATAAGGTTTAGGTTGAAAGTCTCCCGACGCAAGGTTGGGAGGCTTTTTATTTTTTACGGGTATTGTGTAACAAATGTTTAACTTCATGGTCTGAGAGATTAATAACCACCATTATACACCGTTAAATCCTTATTATTATGAAAAAGCTTTATTACTTTACAGTAATGCTGATGGCATGTGCTGTTTTTAATGCCAGTGGGCAAGCCCGTATCCCCGGCTCAAGTACCACACAAACTATTTCGCAGGATTTTGGATTGGGCAAGATCATTGTTACTTATTCGAGGCCGAATGTGAAGGGCCGAAAGATATTTGGCGGCTTGCAGCCTTACGGCGAAGTATGGCGCACCGGTGCTAATGCCGCTACTACTATTACTTTTACTGAGAATGTTATTGTTGAAGGCAACAAAGTGCCTGCGGGCGAGTATGGCCTGTTTACCATTCCAGGCCCTGACGAGTGGACCATCATTCTGAACAAAACCTGGAAACAGTGGGGCGCTTACACCTATAAAGAAGCTGATGACCTGCTGCGCTTTAAGGTAAAACCCATGGCCATGAGCTGGCCGGCAGAAACCTTTACCATACAATTTGCAAACTCGGGCACGCAGGCTACCGATATGGTAATGATGTGGGATAAAACCGTTGTACCTGTACACTTTGCAACTGACGACGACGCGCAGGTAATGCTGAACATTGATACCCTGATGCAGAAAGACCCTAAGCAAAATGCCTTTGTTGCCATACAGTATTATTACGACAATAATAAAGATATGAAAAAGGCATTGGCCTGGGCACAGGATGCCGAAAAAGGCGACCCTAACGCTCCCTACTATGTAGTGTGGGAAGCACGTGTACGCCTTAAAATGGGCGATAAGCAAGGCGCTATTGCTGCCGCGCAGCGCGGCGTTGACCTGGCTAAGGCACAAAAGGATGATGAATATGTGCGGTTGAACCAGATGGTTATTGATAAGGCGAAGCAGTAGTAATTTTTTTTTGTCATTGCGAGGTACGAAGCAATCGCACGCGTGCTAAGCAATTATGCACAATTCGCGATTGCTTCGTCGTACTTCCTCGCAATGACAAATTTTATTAATACCCTATCACCACACCATCACTTACCGGGTGGCCTGTACAAGTCAAAATTAATCCTGCCGTCAAATCGGCATCTGTCAACACATCATTTTTACTCATTTCAACTTTACCGCTTTTGCAGATGGCGGTACAGGCTGAGCATATACCATCGCGGCAACTATAAGGCAACTTTATATCGTTTTGCAGGGCGGCTTGCAGTATGGATTGGTTCTCGCCTACTTGCAGGTCGTAAGTTTCATTATTAAAATTTATTTTGATATTTTGGGGTGGATAAGCTTTTGGCGCGGGTGTTACGCCGATGGTTTCCACTACAAAATTCTCTTTGCGTATTTGTGCAGGGCCGACACCCATGTATAATAGCGTGAGCCTTATCATGCGCATATAATCAAACGGGCCGCAGAGGTAAAATTCGGCATGGGTTAGGTTTGTGCCGGTGAACTGCTTCACCAATTGTTCAACCTTGATATTGGTGAGCCGGTTGGCGTCGCTGCTTAGCAGATTGATGATAGTGAGCCTCGCGGGATGCTGTGCCGCCAACGTTTTTAATTCGGCATCAAATAATATCGAATTGGCATCACGGCTGCTGTAAATTAGGGTGAACTTGCTTTTGCCGGGATGGTTAAGCGCATATTTCAATTGCGAAAATATGGGAACTATGCCGCTGCCTGCGGCGAAAAACAATCTTTCCTTACCTTCATCATCACTAAGTGTAAACCTGCCAGCGGGTTCAACTGCATTTATTATGTCGCCCACTTTTACTTTAGTGAGCATAAAGCGGGATATCTCGCCATTGGCTATGCGCTGGATGGTGATGGCTAACAGGTGTCCGTCCGGTACAGATGTAAGTGAATAAGAACGGCGTATTTCTTCGCGGTGATGGTCGAAAACTAAGGTGATGAATTGCCCGGCTTTGTAGTTTATTTTTTTGCCGTTGATCTCGCGCAGCAGAAAGGTAGCGGTATCGGGCAGCTCCCATTTTATGGCTTCGACTTTGAGTTGCAGCATGGCACTAATCTACACAGTCAGCACTATCTTCCCAAACTGTGTTGAATGCTCCATTTTTTTAACTGCTGCATCACCGTCTTTCAGCGGGATTACTTCATCTACCACAGGTACAATCTGGTGTTCATTCACTAAATCCAGCATGGCTTTAAAATCGGCGGGGCTGCCCATCATGGTGCCGATGATCTGTAATTGCCGCCAGAATATTTTGCGGCCATTGAGTGGCGGGATATTGCCTGCCGTGCCGCCGAATATTACTATGCGGCCGCCGGGCTTGCAGATGTCGGGCATTTTAGCGAAGCCGTCTCCGAGGGCGCTGTCGATGATGACATCAAAACCACCGCCTGAAAGCTGATCCAATTGCTCGGCCCAATCCTGCGCCTTGTAACTTACGCCTGCCGATGCGCCTAAGTGTCTCGCTTTCTCTATCTTATCGCCTGAGCCTGATGTTATAAATACCCTGCAACCTGCCGCTTTAGCAAATTGTAATGCGAAGGTGCCTGTGCCTGCCCCTACACCGCTAATCAATATACTGTCGCCTTTTTTGGCTTTGCCTTTGGTAAATAATGCCCTGTAAGTGGTTACCCCGGCTAAGGGAAGTGCTGCCGTTTGTTCCCAGGTTAAATGTTTAGGCTTAGGATAGAGATTTTGCGCTTCAACCTTTACATATTCGGCGAAGGTACCATCGTGCGGTAATCCTAATATCTTAAAGTTATCCGACTGAAAACTTTCATTATCGCCCCAGCCATAACCGGGATTGATGATCACCTCCTGCCCTATCCAGTGCTTATCGGCCTCGCTGCCTACCTCGGTTACGATGCCCGCACCGTCGGAGCCTAAGATGGTGGGATATTTGATGCCGGCGTATTTGCCGATGGTGATCCAGTAATCGCGGCGGTTAAGCGCGGCGGCTTTGAGCTGCACCACGGCCTCGCCCGGGCCTGCAACGGGTTTGTCGACCTCTTTGTAGGCTAATGGTTGGTCGGCGGATTCTAAGACTAATGCTTTCATGCCCCCTCTAAATCTCCCCCTGAAGGGGGAGACTTTTGAATATAATATTTGTAATGAATTAGTTATCTACGCTCCCCCTTCAGGGGGCCGGGGGGCTACGCCTTGCTATACAATTCAGCCACTTTATCCCAGTTCACTACGTTCCAGATGGCGGCGAGGTAGTCGGGGCGGCGGTTTTGGTATTTGAGGTAGTAGGCGTGCTCCCAAACGTCGATGCCGAATATCGGGGTGCCTTTTACTTCGGCAATATCCATCAGCGGGTTATCCTGGTTAGGGGTTGAGGTTATGGCCAGCTTCTTTTCAGGCGTAACAATCAGCCACGACCAGCCCGAGCCGAAACGGGTAGCGCCAGCGTCGCTCATTTTGGTTTTCAGCTCGTCAAACGAGCCGAATGTGCTGTTGATAGCATCGGCCAGTGCACCGGTTGGCGCGCCGTCGGCGTTGGGGCCAAGCACCGTCCAAAAAAGGCTGTGGTTATAGTGGCCGCCGCCGTTGTTGCGTACCGCCATCGGGAAGCTTGATATGTGCCTGATAATATCTTCAATGCTGCTGTCGGCCTCAGGTTTGCCTTCAAGCGCCTTGTTTAAGTTGGTAACATAAGCCTGGTGATGCTTGCCATGGTGAATTTCCATGGTCATTTTATCAATGTGCGGTTCTAACGCATCGGTAGCGTAAGGTAACGCCGGTAATGTGAATGCCATAATGGTATGTTTTTAAGTTTTTGTTGATAGTATCGGAGCAAATATAAGGTTTGAAATATGGTTTTTGTTCTAAAATAATGTCATGTTTTTGGGGGTCGGGTCGGGTTCATGGTTCGGATGGCGAGGCTCGGGGTTCGGGTGTGGTTGGCGGGGTTCGTGAGTTTGGGCGTAGTGTCGGGCGTGGGTTATATCACCGTTTGTCATTGCGAGGAATGAGCAGGGTTGTGCGAGCGGAGTGACGAAGCAATCTCTTTATGCTTAGTAGACAAGACGCTCGGTTACTTATCTCTTTAACCGCTGCCGCTGTGGCTTTCTTTTTTCTTGAAAAAAAAGAAACAAAAATTCAAGAAAGAGGGGATGCTTCCGCCCGCAGGCCATACTCCCGGCCCGCCCCCTCTTTCGGTTGGGCCTTTGCGCTTTTTTTGTTTGTAGGGAGAAGCCACTAAACCGTGATTGCGAGGTACGAAGTAACCCCACGCACCCGGCTTTTGGCTTTTTAACTTTCGACTTTTTACTCTTAACTTACCTCCCGTCTTGCTACTTGATACTAACTACTTGATACTAATATAATGGCCGATAAGCATACTGAACGGGAAGCCGCCAACCAACTGCCCGCCCCTGAACATTACGAGGGTAATTATATTAATATACAAGTACCCCGAAAAAATGGCATGGTCGAGGTGGTCACCTTTATGAAATCAACCAAAAACGGCAAACTGGTGTGGAGGGCTTTGCCTTATGCGCGGTAGAAAAAATAGCCGTCCGTCCGTTACCTGTTAACACAGTTAGCGAACACTGCGGACGTTACTCATTGTCGTCATCGTCTGCATCCCAATCATTGCGACTATCAGTTAATTGAATGGTGATAATATGCTCATCCTGTTCAAGTGGTGCAAGGTCGTGGGTTTTGAAGCAGTACACAGTATTCTCCTCATCTGCCCATAACGTTAGCATGTACAGGCCCGGCACTTCGCAGCTTAGGCGGGTGTTGGCAGGTATCTCAAAGTATTCCAGTATCTTTAATATGATGGCTTCGGTTTCCTGTTTGGCTTCTATAACATCATCGGTTGCATCATGGGCTTTGAGTATGCGGCGGTTGCAACTGATGATAGCATCCAGTTCAGCAACATCGGTTTGGCCTGTATAGGGCAGGGCGTTATCTATCAGGCCAATCAAACGCCTTTCCTTTTGGTCAACTTGTTGCAGCAGTTCATAATATTGCTTGCAGTAGTTAGTAAATTCTCCTTCCATAGTTTATTAGTTGTATGTTTTCAAACTCCCTCCCCTGGGAGGGGTGCGGTGGCTGGTGTAGTAGCGGGGAGGGGTTTATACGCCTGATCAAACCCCTCCCTACACCCTCCCAAGGGAGGGAATCGCGCGAAGCCAGCTTCTATTTCATCATTTGTTCAATCCAGCGGTCGGCGAGGTCGATGCCGCGTTGGCGTTCTTCGGGTGTGGCTGTGCGTTCAAGGCTGTTATCAATGCTCATGTTAAGGTTATGCAGCCTCCCTCTTAATTCCTGTTTTTTCAGTTTCCAATGGTGGTAAGCGTTCAGGTCGGGATATAAAATTACCCGGCGGTTCTTCAGCACGCTGCATTTGCCCACGTTCAAACCCTCCAAACTACCAGCTGCCAGCCATAAATATTCTGGATAGATAAAGCTGCATACAATAGCCGTTTTTTCAGCCTCGGCTATCGCCACGGTTTTAAATGGATGCGTATTTAACAAATGCTCGCCAAAAAAACATTGCTGCAAACTGAAATCGGGCTTTTGACTTTCAACTTTCGACTTTTGACTTAAATTATGTGCCCAGGCAATGTGATTATACGGTTGCTTTACCCGGTGTCCGTCCGCAGGGTTATAGAGCATAATTTTGCCTGTGCGGACGTTGCCGCTTACATCTATCTGCCAAAATATGGTTGCCCCCGGCCAATGTTTCGAGGTGCCAATTTTATATTTTTCCGCCAACCGCAGGGCGGTCGACACGTCGAGCCATTTGGTTAAAAAGGTAATGAAGTGGTTGCTGTCATAAGCCTTTGTGGTATCGGTTACGTAACGGTAAGGCAGCGTGTCGAAGTGGTTTGCCCTTGCCGGCTCATAGCTTATGGCTTTTGCAGCCGTTTCGTTGGCAAAATAGGCACGCGGCGTGTGGTGATAACCGCAATTGTCCAAACGGTTGCATTTGCCTACATGGTCGGCAAGGTGGGTGTTGGTTTCCGTATCAATGTAACGGGTAAAGGTTTGTTTATGATGGCAATTAGGGCAGCTGAACCTGCTTTTCATGCCGTGATAAGGTTCGAGGGTGTAGCGGTGGGGGGAAGTCAAAGGTTGAAGGTTTAAAGTCAAAAATTGGGTGTCATGCTGAGGCACTCGAAGCATGAGGGCAAAGGCCTTTACGCTCACCCTTCGAGTGCCTCAGGGTGACAGCCCATTTACTGTTAAATGTCCGTCCGTTAAGCAGTTACCCTCCTAACGGACGGACGGGATTAGGTGCGTGCAGCTTTTATCATACGATCAACCTGTTGGAATGATTTGCCCAGTTGGGCGGCTATCTCGCGCAGGCTCATACCGCTTTCGCGCATTTGCAGGGCTTCCTTTGCTTCTTCGGGGTCGATGTTGCGGGTGGGTTTGCGCAGGTGTTCAGCTTCGGTGCCATAGCTTTCAAACCTGTATTGCAAAAAGTTGGCGGGTTTTTCAATGCGGCATATGCATACGTTGTTGGCCCCATATTCCTGCCCGGTATTGCGCTGCTTTATTTGTTTAAGGTAACGCAGCTCCTTTTCAACCGTGCTTTCGCCTACTGCAAAGGCACTATCGCAAAAGTTCATCAGCATTTTACTGCCACCTAAATCATTGCGGGTAATGGGCAGGCTCATATCGCGCTTTGGGGTATGCGCCAGTACCAGCAGGCTTAAACCGTAACGGTTTTTCAAAGCTTTTAACTGCTTCATTAACGGCAAAGCGTTTTTGGCCTTTTCGTTTTCGTTGCCTAAATAGGTAAGGTTATCAATTACCACCACTTTTGCATTGGTTTGCACTATGCCACGTTCAAGGCAGGCGCTTAGGTATTCGTCAAAATCCTTAAAGCCGGGTGGCAGCTCGCTATCGGGGTTTAGCTCGGCACGGTAAAAGTTGCTGTTAAACTGGTAGTGGCTGGTATAATCAACCGAGTAGCGTGCTTCAAATTGTTTTTCAGTCAACTCAAAATCGCAATACAATACGGGTTGCATATCAGCTTCGCAATCAAATGGTGCCATGGCTGTACCATTGCTTATAGCATTGGCTATTTGTACCGCTAATATGGATTTACCCAAATTGCTATCAGCAAATAAAATACATAACTCGCCCTGGAACCAGAATTTGCCAAATAGCATTTTTGGTATAGCACGCTTGTTAGCCTGTTGTAACCAGGTATTAGCAGGGCGAATGTTTAACAATTCATCATCATCAGAGTAATAGGCATCATCAAAGTAATCATCGGTTGATGTGGAGGTGCAGGTTGGTTGGTTGAGGCTGCTTTGAGTAGCAGATTGGTTGTTGGATAACATATTTGATAGGTTAATAAATGAATGAGATTTAGAAAATACCCCTCATATAGCCACTTATATATAAGTAGACTTTACTTAGTAGCCATAAGTTATTTTGACTTTTGACTTGAATTGGTTGTGTCCGTCCGCTAAGGGTGTAGTACTACTAACGGACGGAATGATTAGGAGCTAACTGAACAGTTTGAGGGATATGTTCATTACAAATGTAAAGATAAATCTTTTATATTAAAGAATATTCTTGATAAATAATTTGTAAAGTATTGGGGATGAGGGTATTTTTTTTTAGTTTTATTCAAAAAATGAAAATATGACAATGGCTCTCAAAGTAAGTATGAATAGATTTATTATCATTTACGTTTTACTAATGTTATCATTAACTTCTAAAGCGCAAAAAAATCCAATAAAAATCTCATCGGATACAACGTTCAAATATAAAGGAGCAAATTCATCCGACGAGCTAACTCAGGCGTATAAGTTGTTATACGAAACTGCGCAGAAATCATATGAAAATCAAAAAGAAACGGAGCATTGGTTTATTGGAACAGTAATTCTATTTATACTTTTCGTAGTTGGTAGTCAGATATATTTTAATTTTAGATTTAATAGGCAAGTCATTAATAATATTCAGTCGGAATTTGAAGAAAAATTGACAAATGCAAAATCTGAACAGCTACAAATTATAGGAAAGCAGAAAACGGAATTGACTAATAATTTACTAAAGTTGTTTCAAGATGCGAATAAAATTTCGCATCAAGCAGTTAGAAAATTGAATGATGAAATTATAAGTAAAATAACTTCAGCTGAAAAATATAATGATGCAATGTTTGAAAATATAAAAACTGACCACCAAAAAGAAACACTAAATACACAAATCCAGTTCAAACTTACATCAGCCAGGGTTGCTTTGACATCTAAAAATTATTTAAGTGCCCTGATTGAATTTATGGGCGTGGGATATATAGAGTTAGAATCTGGTATAGATGTAGGAAATTCATTGTATGGAATCTATCAATCTATAACCATGCTAAAAGATTTAAATCTGGATGCTAAAAAAAGTTTGGATAATTTACTTAAAAAAACAAAAGATATTGGTAATGAAAAAGACAATCAAATAATTAAAATGATAGAAAAAAGAATTTCCATATTAAAGATTTGGTTTCTTGACGACAAAGGAAATTTTAAGGATGAAAAAGGGAATATAATAAACATGGAATCATAATTTCTATCCTATACTCTTTGCAACTAAAGTGTAGGATGTTTGCAGAGTGTTCGTTCAGTAAGCGGACGGACGGAATTATTTAATTTAGCTCTCGACAAGTTTGGCAGACAGAATATGTGGATAAAAATATTGGATATGATACGTATATGTTATACTTGGGTCGGCATTATTAAATCGCACTTCCCAATCAAATTCACTGTTAGAGGGAACTCCCATGTCAACTTGAAGGCCGTGACATAATACCCAAAGAGTATCGCTATCTACCCCTTTTGGCAATTCGTCTGGATTAAATTTAAAGTACTCTGCAAGCACCTTTCCAAATTCAACTAACAAGACCTCATCCATATTATAAAGTTAAGAAAAAATATATCAATCATGTTCATTATTATTGACGCGTTGGTAGAGCATGGCTGTAAAGCGGGGCTATTATAATATATAGTGTCCGGCGTGTTCGGGTGGTGTTTGTTCCTAAAGCGGACGGACGGATTAGATAGTATCAAGTAATTAGTATCAAGTATCAAGACGGCGATGTATGATTCGCGATTGCTTCGTACCTCGCAAGGACAAATTGGTGAGTTTGCGTTAGCGATTGCAGCGGATACCGGCCATCGTGGTTAAGGCCTCGTGCAGTATGAGCGAAAAGCGCGGCCCGCTTCTATCAGCGGGAAACGCCCTGATAAATCGCTTCATTAGGCCTTTGCGCTCATACTTCGAGAGCCTCAGCATGACACCCTTTGTTTGATCGCATCCTACTTCAACAAATCCGAAATCGAACATCCGAAATCCTACCCCCTCCTACCGTTTACTTTTAAAAAACTCCCTCACCAGTTGGGCGCATTCGTTTTCTTTGATGCCGCCGGTGATGATGGTTTTGGGGTGGGTTACTTGTTGATTTAGTCGGCCGAAGCCGCGCTTTTGGTCATACGCGCCGAATACTATTTTGCCGATCTGGAACCAGTAGCTTGCGCCGGCGCACATTACGCAGGGTTCGAGGGTGACGTACAGGGTGCAATCCTTCAAATACTTGCCGCCTATGTAGTTGGCGGCGGCGGTGAGGGCCTGCATCTCGGCGTGGGCCGATACGTCGGTTAGGCGCTCGGTAAGGTTATGCCCGCGGCCGATGATCTTGCCCTGGCACACTACTACGGCGCCGATGGGTATCTCTTTTTCGGCGAGGGCGAGGCGGGCCTCTTTTAGGGCCTCGTTCATAAAAAACTCGTCGGGCGAGATGGAGAGCGGCTCATCGCCAAAGTTTACGTACCTCATTTGCGGCGCTTTACTGGGGGTTTTACGTTCAGGTTTTTGATGGTTTTCTTCAGGTGCTTTTCGGTGGCTACTACCATGGCTATGCCCACCCCCATCGCCCCGCCGAAGAGCATAAAATAGGCTATCATTTGCCGGGCGTTGAAGTCGGTTACGTAAGTGATGGCCAGTACGTTGATAGCGAAGCCTACGATGAGCACAAATAGCCCGGCTTTCATCATGTAGATGGCGGAGTAGCGGTTGCCCTCGTCCCACGCTTGCTGGCTGCTGCGGGCGGCGGGTGTGCGGTAGCCGTACCAGCGGTTAATATTTTTTGGCGGCAGGTAGCGTTGCAGCGCGCCTATTACTATAAACAGTGCGCCAATGAGGTGCGGGCCGATGAGGTATATGGAGTAGTTCATGCTATATAATATTATTGGTTGGCGTATAAACCCCTCCCTGCCACTTCACGGGCGGCCGCACCCCTCCCGAGGGAGGGAATTGAAAGCTGTTTGCGGGTGAGGTATACTGAATAATTCATGCTTATATGAGTTTGCTGCCGTTGGGCACGGGTTTGTCGATAGTGGTGAGGATGATGTCGCCGTTTTCGTCGGCCATGCCGGTTACCAGGAATTGCGACATGAAGTTGGCGATCTGTTTTTCGGGGAAGTTGATAACGCCGATGATCTGCCTGCCGGGCAGCTCCTCTTTAGTGTAATGCTTTGTTATTTGCGCGCTGGACCATTTGATGCCGTGCGGGCCGAAGTCGACCTTGAGCTTGTAGGCGGGTTTGCGGGCCTGCGGGAAGTCGGCCACCTCGAGGATGGTGCCGGCGCGAAGCTCGACCTTTTCAAAATCATGCCAGGTGATGGGTTGCATAACCACAAAGGTAAAAAGCCCCCTCTAAATCTCCCCCGGTAGGGGAGACTTTTTTTTAGCTTACCCTCTTTACGCGCAGCGGAGAGAGGGTGATTGAGCGACTTAGCGAAAATCGGGGGAGTTGAATGTGTGGGCGACATGGAGGTGATGCATTGGCGCTCCGTTTACTCACCCGGTCGTTGCTTCGCTCGACCACCCTCTCTTCGCCTGCGGCGGAAAGAGGGTTGGGGAAGTTTTGGAGGTGATGCATCGGCGCTCCGTTTACTCACCCGGTCGTTGCTTCGCTCGACCACCCTCTCTTCGCCTGCGGCGGAAAGAGGGTTGGGGGAATTTTGGGGGATGTTAATGTTATATTTGTATAAATGGAAGGGCCAGCAAAAAATCACCGTAAGATCATTCATATTGATATGGATGCGTTTTATGCGTCGGTGGAGCAGCGGGATAACCCGGAGCTGCGGGGCATACCGCTGGTGGTGGGTGGGTCGCCGGAGGGGCGGGGTGGTGTGGTGGCTACGGCGAGTTATGAGGCAAGGAAGTTCGGGATACGGTCGGCCATGCCGTGTAAGCAGGCTTTGCAGCTTTGCCCGCATGCTACATTCGTGCGGCCGAGGTTTGCGGCTTATAAGGAGGTGTCGCAGAAGATACGGGAGATTTTTAGCAGGTATACTGATCTGATAGAGCCGTTATCATTGGATGAGGCTTATTTGGATGTGACGGAGGATAAGCTGGGCGTTGGCTCGGCTATTGAGATAGCGAAGCAGATAAAGCAGGCTATTAAGGATGAATTGCAACTGACGGCCTCGGCGGGGGTATCGGTGAATAAGTTTGTGGCGAAGATTGCGTCGGATATGAATAAGCCGGATGGGCTGACGTTCATCGGGCCGTCGGCTATTGAGGGCTTTATGGAGAAGCTGGCGGTGGAGAAGTTCCACGGTGTAGGCAAGGTTACCGCCGAGAAGATGAAGAAGATGGGTTTGTTTACCGGGGCAGATATTAAACAATTGTCGCAGGAGCAATTAGTTGTACATTTTGGCAAGGCGGGCAATTTTTATTACCGCATAGTAAGGGGTATAGACGAGCGTGAGGTACAGCCGCACCGGGAGACAAAATCATTAGCTGCCGAGGATACTTTTGCTTATGACCTTACCACAACCGCCGAAATGGAGGCTGAACTGGATAAAATTGCCGCAATAGTATGCGGACGCCTGCAACGTTATGAGCTGAAAGGACGGACGCTCACGCTTAAAATAAAGTATAGCGATTTTAGGCAGATCACACGCAACCGCTCATTAGCCTCACCGGTTAATGACCTGGAAACCATAGCATCAATCGCAAAGCAGTTGTTGGCTGCTACCGGGCCCGAAGATAAAAAAATACGGTTGCTGGGTATCTCGCTTTCAAACTTTGGGGAGCCGGAAACCAAATTCCGCGCAGAAAAATGGCCTGATCAACTAAAATTGTTTCCATTGTAAACTTCCTGTTACAAAACCGTTAAAAAGACGGTTATCCTTTTTATCCCATTTTAATTTCTTTTGACAACATAAATTTTATTTTATGTAAAGTTTTGTCTTTTTTAATGAAAGTATGCTAACTTTTCATACTTATTAAAAAAATTTAAAAAGTATTTGGAATTATAGATTTATTTTAATTAAGTTTGATAAACCAACATCTAAATTTCTCTTATTGGATGGAAATTAAAACTAAAATTGTTAAAAGCGCCGAATTAAAGAACATTATTATCAAGTGCCTGTACTTTGATAAGGCGCTTTCGTGTGCGGAATTGAGCGAAATTTTAGATAAAAGTATCCCATCTATATCAAAAGCGGTAAATGAATTAATTGAAGAAGGCTTTGTTGTTGAACAAGGCTATGCACCATCAAGCGGGGGGCGCAGGCCACTGATGTATGCCTTAAGGCCCGAAGCCATGTATATTTTGACAGTGGCAATGGACCAGCTCTCCACCCGCATACAAATGGTGGATATGCTAAACAACCCGGTTTCGGAAATAGTGATGACGGAGCTTAAACTGCTTAACAACCCTCAGGCACTGCCCCAACTGATAGAATACATTAACGACTATATTACTTCGACAGGTATACCTAAGGGCAAAATTGCAGGTATTGGAATTGGCATGCCCGGTTTTATCAATGCCCGCGAGGGCATAAACTATACTTACCTTGATGCTGGTGGCCAAAGTTTAACTCAACTTATTACTGTCAAAACCGGCATAGCTACTTATATTGAAAATGACTCGAGCCTTATTGCTTTGGCTGAGCAGAAGTTTGGCATTGCCAGGGCACAAAAGGATGTGATGGTGATAAACCTGGGCTGGGGTATTGGCTTAGGCATGATAGTGAATGGTGAGATATACCGCGGCCATAATGGTTTTGCGGGCGAGCTTAGCCATATACCATTATCGGATGGTGATGGTACGCTTTGTACCTGTGGCAAGCGTGGTTGTTTAGAGGCAGAGGCATCAATGCTTGTAGTAGCCGAGAAAGCGATACGTGGTATAAAGAAAGGCCATATATCGAGCTTAAAACATACGGATAAGGACCACTCGAAAGTAGTGGGCAACGCTATTATGGAAGCTGCCAATAACGGCGACCAGTTTGCCATTGAACTGCTTTCAGACGCGGGCTATAAGATAGGTAAGGCGCTGGCTATTTTGATACACATCATGAACCCTGAAAGCATTGTGTTAAGCGGTCGCGGGGCTATGGTGGGTAAAATATTACTGGCACCTATTCAGCAGGCGCTAAATAAATATTGCATACCACGGCTGGTGAGCAGCACCCAGCTTTTAATATCAGACCTGGGTTTTAATGCCGAGTTGATAGGCACGGCCGTATTGGTAATGGAAAATTTTGACAAAGAAAATAAAACACAATTAATAACCACTAAAGAAGCAACTATGGAGAAAGCAACAAAAAACTAACCTAAAAAACTCATTAACACTAAACTAATTCAAATTAAAATGAAAAAATTATTACCACTAATGTTATTAGTGCCATGCATTGCGTTTGGGGCAAACAGCCACCAGAAAGCAAGCGTGGCCACCGGCACTAAGACGGGCACAAGCCTGAATGTGCCAAACGCCGCCGCCATTAAGGGCGTGGTGAAGGATGAAACAGGTACACCTTTAGCAGGCGTAACTGTGGCTATAAAGGGAACCAATACCGGTACCCAAACCGATGTGAACGGTGCATTTACCCTAAATGCAAAACCAGGCGATGTGCTGATGATATCGTACATTGGTTACGTTAGTAAACAGGTAACAGTTGGCAACGAGAATTACTTAACTATTTCCATTATTTCGGATACCAAGAGCCTGAACGAAGTTGTTGTAACGGCGCTGGGTGTAAAACGCTCGGAAAAATCACTGGTTTATGCTAACCAGGTTGTTGGCGGCGACAAGCTGAACAACGTAAAAGGTGATAACTTAATGAATTCGCTAAACGGCCGCGTAGCTGGTGTTGATATTTCACCAAGCGCATCAGGCGTTGGCGGTTCGGTTAAAGTTATTTTACGCGGTAGTAAAAGTGCACTAGGTGGTAACCAACCTTTATATGTAATTGATGGCGTTCCCATTACCAATGCTTCGAACGCAAACATGCAGCCCACAGGCACTTATGGCGGTTCACCCGATGGCGGCGACGGTATCTCGAACTTAAACCCTGATGATATTGAAAGCATGACCGTTTTGGAAGGCGCATCAGCAGCAGCCCTTTATGGTAGCCAGGCTGCAGACGGTGTTATTTTGATCACTACCAAAAAAGGCAAAGCAGGCAAAGCCGAGATCAACATCTCATCATCATATACCAATGATGTAATCTCGTATAAGCCTCAATTCCAAAATGAATACGGTGTAACACCAAACGGCAACCAAAGCTGGGGACCAAAACTATCATCGCCTGCAACAGCTGATAACATAAATGATTTTTTTCAACACGGAAATAATCTCACTAACTCTATCAACTTCTCGTCAGGAAATGATGCAGCGCAAACCTATTTCTCATATGCAAATACACATGCCAGTGGTATACAGCCAACTAATAACTTAAACCGTAATAACTTTACATTCCGCGAAACTGCTAAGTTCCTGAATAATAAGTTAACAGTTGATGTAAATACAAACTACATCAATCAAAAACTAACCAACACACCCGGTATCGGATTTTACTTTAACACATTGCCAGGCCTTTATCTTTTCCCAAGAGGGGTTGATATATTGCCTTATAAAAACAACTATGGCGTTCCGCAACTGGCAAGAAACAACTTGTTAACTCAAAACTGGATAGCGAACGAAGATATTCAGCAAAACCCATGGTGGATACTAAACAAAGACCCCAATTACGGAAACCGCGACCGTATGCTGATCAATTCAAGTGTTAAATACGAATTTAATGACTGGTTGAATTTACAGGTTCGCGGTAACGTTGACCGTACTGCCGACACTTATCAGCAAGACAGGTATGCAGGCACTAACCCTGTATTAACCCAGGGTATAAACGGTTCATTTATACGTAGCGAACAAACTGTAACCCAAATGTATGGAGACGCTATCCTTAACTTTAAGGTTCCAATGAAATCGGACTTTAAAATTGATGGATTAGTGGGTACGAGTATTACCGATAATAATACAGTAGGAACAACATATGGTGAAGGGATCGGATTGCTGATACCTAACGTATTTATTGATCAAAACGTGCTTACTTCAGGAAGCAGTAATGTTACTACCTTACCTGCAAGCCACAACCAGATACAATCTATTTTCGGCAGTCTGAACTTTTCTTACAAAACATGGGCTTACTTAACTTTAACAGATAGAAATGACTGGTCGTCAACTTTAGCATTTACCGACAAGCAAACCTATACCTATCCTTCGGTAGGTTTATCGCTGATAGTGAGCGAAATGACCAAGTTGCCTGATTTTATCTCATATGCTAAATTACGCGGTTCATATGCAGAGGTTGCTACAACAGTTCCTGTATACTTAACCAACCAGATAAACGTTAATGGTTCAGGCGGTGTTACATTGGTTCATCCTGTGCCAAGCTCTACCTATCAGCCTACTAATACAAAATCGTATGAGGCCGGTGCAGACCTTAGGCTTTTGGATAACAGGTTAACTTTTAACTATACATGGTATAAATCAAACACTTATCACCAGTTTATCCAATACACTCCAGGTGCCGGATCTATATACACTGTTGGGTATATTAATGCAGGTAACATAGCAAACAACGGTATGGAAATTAAGTTGGGCTATGATATAGCAAGGGGTAGCGTATTTAACTGGAACTCGGCTATAAATTATTCATTTAACAAAAATAAAATTGTTGAACTTGAGCCAGGCGACCCAACAGCAACTGTTGAGTTAACCGGCAACGGGGCCAATGCTTATGAATCAGTACTTTCACAGGGCGGATCATATGGCGATATTTGGGGTGTTAAATATGAAAGAAATGCTGCGGGCCAGATCATGGTAGGCCCAGGCGGCGCACCAATAAATGATGGTAAATTTGTAAAAGTGGGCAACCCTAACCCTAAGTTCCAATTAGGTTGGGAAAACACTTTCAATTACAAAAAGTTCTCATTAGATCTGTTAGTTGACGGAAAATTCGGTGGCCAGGTGATGTCAATGACCCAAATGACAATGGACGGTTATGGCGTATCGGTAGCAACCGGGCAAGCCCGCGATGCCGGAGGTGTTACAGTTAACGCTGTTGACCCAGACGGTAAAGCAGTAACAAAAGTTGATGCTCAAACCTGGTATGCAGGCCAGGGTGGTCGTTCGGGGATTGCCGAACCTTATATGTACAGCGCGACTGTTGTTAGGCTTCGTTCAGCATCATTAGGTTATACCCAGCCGATTGCAAGCAGTTTTATTAAAAGTGTTAGGTTCTCGCTTATCGGCAGTAACCTGATTTATTTTTCAAAGAAAGCGCCATTTGACCCTGAGATCACCATGTCGACAGGTAACGGATTGGGCGGTGTTGATGTATTCAACCAGCCAACCACCAGGAGATTTGGAGCACAGCTGAATCTTACATTTTAATAACAGTTAATCTTAAAATATTAATGATGAAAAATATAATTTTTTTAAAGGACAAGACGATCAGTCTGCTTACCTTCAGTAAGTGGGCGCTGGTTGCTTCATGTTTCATTTTATTGGCCGGATGTACCAAAAATTTTGAGAACATGAATACAAGCAATGCTGGTATAACAGATGCCGAATTAAAGGCCGACTTTAATTTCATAGGCCAATATTATCCGAGCATACAACAGCATATTTTTGGTGAAGAAGGTGATTATCAACTTTGCCAGAACTTGAATGCTGACGCTTATTGCGGTTATTATATGTCGCCAAACAACTTTAGGGGCAATATTAACAACGAGAGCTATTCATTAGTTGATGGCTGGAACGTAGATGTTTTCAATATGGCCTATGGACAGGTAATGGGCCCCATAGTTGTTAATCTTAATAACAGCGCCCGTGTTGCTTACCCTCATTTTTGGGCTATAGCCTTAATATTAGAAGTTCAGGCAATGAGCAGGGTTACCGATTATTACGGGCCGATCCCTTACACCAAGCAGGGCACTGCGGGTGCTAAGACCCCTTATGATTCGCAACAAACGGTTTATAATACTTTTTTTGCACAGTTAGATACCGCCGTAACTAACCTAACCACGTATGTTACAGCAAACCCGGGTTTAAAACCATTTGCTAAGTTTGATATGGTGTATGGTGGTGATTATACTCAATGGATAAAATATGCCAACTCGTTACGCTTAAGGCTGGCCATGCATATTGTTAATGTTGATGGTGCAACAGCTAAAACACAAGCCTTAAAAGCTATCAATGATCCGGGAGGCCTGATTCTTACCAATACTGATAACGCTGGCATTCAAGGTATACTTTCGTATCATAGCCCTATATGGTGGATAGGCACCAGTTGGACAGATTTAGCCTGCGGCGCTTCATTAACTTCTTATTTGAATGGGTACAAAGACCCGCGTGAAGCAAAAATGATCTCACCTGCCACTGCACCTGCCGGTATTGCCGGCCAGTATGTAGGCATACGTGTGGGTACGCCTGTAGGTGGTAAGCCGATGTATAGTGGCTATTCATTACCAAATTTTTCAAATATATCAGAATATAGCTCCATGATATTGATAAATGCAGCAGAGGTTTGGTTCTTAAAATCAGAAGCAGCATTGAGGGGTTGGACAAGTGAAAGTGCACAAACAGATTATGAAACGGGTATAACTACCTCAATGGCACAATGGGGTGCTTCAGCAGGTAATTACCTAAACGATAAAACAAGTACACAAGCTGATTATGTTGACCCGCAAACACCTCAGGCAGGTGTAGCTAATGCGAGTATCAAAGCAATGTCGACAATTACCATTGCCTGGGATGCCACCGCTACTAACGAAAGGAATTTAGAGCGTATCATCACCCAAAAATGGATAGCTAATTTTCCATCAGGTGGTTGGGAATCATGGACTGAATACCGCCGTACCGGTTATCCAAGATTGTTCCCTGTAGTAGTAAATAACAGCAATGGTACAATTAATACCGATCTGCAGATACGCAGGATAGCATATCCATCAAGCGAATACACCAACAACGCTACAAATGTTGCAGCAGCGGTAACATTATTAGGAGGCCCTGACAATGGCGGAACACCGGTTTGGTGGGATACCAATAAAGGCAAGGCCAATCCGACGAATTTCTAATTACACCGTTTTTGAATGCACGCAAAAACACGTAATTGGTTAATTTAGGTTAATTTAGGTTGATTAAAAGCCCCTGCTTAGGCGGGGGCTTTTTTTAGAGGCCTACTATACCGGCAATACTGTTGAATAACATAACGTTGCCGCTATTATAAACTGAGAAAATACGACGATAAGCCTTAAAAAACTAAGGACAATCGTTTGTGTAAACCCGCATCATTACGTTGCATAATTTATATATTATATATCTTTGCGCTACTTACGCAAACATCTAAAATCACAACATGGCCCGATTAAATTTACTCGAAGAAACACGTTATGAAAAGCTGCCGGTAACGGTTTACAAAAACCAAAAGGAAGCATCACTTGCCGTAGCAGGGCGCATAGCAGCGCTCATCAGAAAAAAAAATGAAAAAGGCGAAAAAGCCGTTTTAGGCCTTGCCACAGGTGCCACACCTATTGGCGTATATGCCGAGCTGGTACGCCTGCACCGCGAAGACGGCCTGAGCTTTGCGAATGTTATCACTTTTAACCTTGATGAGTACTTCCCGATGCAGCCCACTGCTGTGCAGAGCTACGTAACCTTCATGAATGAAAATTTATTCAGCCATATTGATATTGATAAAAACAACATCCATATACCCGACGGGACGCTGGCTCAGGAAGATGTTGCCGCGTTTTGTTTGAACTATGAAAAACAGATTACCGAATTAGGCGGGCTCGACCTGCAAATATTGGGGATAGGCCGTACAGGCCATATCGGTTTTAACGAGCCGGGGTCGGCACCAAACTCCGGTACGCGCCTGGTTACTTTGGACGACCTTACCCGCCGTGATGCCTCGCGCGATTTTGGTGGTAAGCAAAACGTACCTACCAAAGCCATTACCATGGGTGTGGGCACCATATTCAAGGCCCGCGAAATCATCCTGATGGCATGGAGCCAAAACAAGGCCCCAATTATAAAGAAAGCCGTTGAGGGTGAAATATCATCAGAGGTACCGGCTACCTTCCTACAACTGAGCGACCATGTTGATTTTGTGCTTGACGTTGCCGCAGCATCCGAACTTACCCGCTTTAACACTCCATGGCTGGTAAAGGACTGCGTATGGGATAACGTATTGAAAAAGAAAGCGGTGATTTGGCTTGCCGGCACAGTTAAAAAACCTATATTAAAACTTACTGAAGAAGATTATAACAGCCACGGCATGGCACAACTTGCAGTTGAGCAGGGCCCGGTTTATAACATAAACATTGATATTTTTAACCAGGTGCAGCATACCATTACCGGCTGGCCGGGCGGTAAACCCAATGCCGACGACAGCCAAAGGCCGGAAAGGGCTATGCCTGCGAAGAAAAGATCGATCATATTTTCGCCGCACCCTGATGATGATGTAATATCGATGGGTGGTACGTTTATTCGTTTGGTTGACCAGGGGCATGACGTTCATGTGGCTTACCAAACATCGGGCAATACGGCAGTTTGGGATGATGATGTGCTGCGTTATATGGAATTCGCTATTGATTTTAACCACAGCATTGGCGAAGACAATACCCATTTAAAAGACCTGTACGGTGATATGCGCAAGTTCATCGCCAAAAAGAAACCTAACCAGATAGATACGCAGGAGATACGCGATGTGAAAGGCTTTATTCGCAAAACAGAAGCTATATCGGGCGCGCGTTACGCGGGTTTGCCCGATGACCATATCCATTTTATGGCGCTTCCTTTTTATGAAACCGGCAAGGTGAAGAAAAATTCGGTGGGAGAAGAAGATGTGCTGATCACTATGGAATTGCTGCAAAAAGTAAAACCACAGCAAATATTCGCGGCAGGCGATTTTGCCGATCCGCATGGTACGCACCTGGTATGCTTCAACATTATACTGGCCGCGCTTAACCGCTTAAGAACCACCGAGGATTGGGTGAAGGACTGCTGGTTGTGGATGTACCGAGGTGCATGGTTCGAGTTTGAAACTTATGAAATTGAGATGGCGGTACCATTGTCGCCCGAGGAAGTATTGCGTAAACGCATGGCGATATTTAAGCACCAATCACAAAAAGATGTGCCGGTATTCCCCGGGGATGACCCGCGCGAGTTTTGGGTACGTGCCGAAGACCGCAACCGTGAAACGGCGCAATGTTATGACCGTTTGGGCTTAGCTGAATATGCGGCTATGGAAGCATTTGTGAGGTATAAGTTTTGACCTCACCCTAAATCTCTCTCCTTTGGAGAGGGACTTGAAAGACAAAAAGGTGCATTATAATGCCGCCTTTTTTTGTTCCACCTCTACCAATTTCAAATAAGTTAAATATTTGATGGCCAAACCCAAAAGTGTTCCACGCCCGGAACACTTTTGGAATACTTTATAGCTGATATACAGCAGATTAAGTGTTCAGGCCTGTTCCGGTGCGTTCCACGGTGTTCCGGTGGCGTTTCGGCCAATTTCGGTGGTGTTTTGGTTGTGTTTTAGTGTTGTTCGGGTGTTTCTCCTGTACTAAAAATTGTGTTTATGAAATTTTGGAACTAACAAGTGCTATGATCTCCGTTTCGAGCGCAATGGCTTGTTTTTCAAGCGCTTCTCCCCGACCAATTATGGCAGATACATAGGCTTTATCATTATAGCCTGAGGCGTTTATTTTTACATTCATGAACGCGCCTAATACGGCAGTACGGGCGCAAAGCGCGGCTACACCGGCATCAGTTACTGAATTGGGGTTGCCTGTTTCAGCCATAGCCTTTATTACCTTCATGCTGCCGAATGACAGCTCCATTACTTTGAAGGGTATCTCAATGGCATATTGCGTAGCTGTCTGTATGGCGGCTGTACGCGCGGCTTTTTCTTCATCAGTTGATTTTGGCAGGCTGAAGCTTTCCATAATTTTGTTGAAGGCTGAAGTATCTAAATCTACCAGTTTTAGCAGTTCATTCTTGTAGTACTGGCCTTTTTCGGCCCAGTTACTGAATTCCTCCCAGCGATCGTCCCAGCCTTTTTTGTGCGATGATAAGTTGGCTACCATAGTGCCCAGTGATGCACCCAATACACCCGCGTAAGCCGAAATTGAACCGCCGCCGGGCGCCGGGCTTTCGCTGGCGGTTTCATCAGCAAAATCCGTAAGGGTCATGCTGATGAGTTTGCTGGCGGATTTGTCTTTCAGCAGGTATTCGATAATACGTTCATCGGGATTAAAAGGGGCAAGTTCATCCAAACCCATTGATTTAATAGCGATTTTAATGAGCTCTTTTTCGCTTACACCTACAGAACGCTGCTGTTTTTGCAGAAAATATTTACCTGCATCTAGCATTGATTTTAGCGGGATAAGGCCTACCAATTCACTTCCGGTTACACGCATGCCTCGTGCGGCGGCGCTTTTACAAACTTCATCAAATGCGATGTGTACAGGTGTTACCTCGATATTAGTGAGGTTCATGGAGATTTGGGCAATGCCGTATTCTTCAATATACCAGCCGATGGCTTTTACAAACTTTAATGTACCGGGCTGATTGGTTTTGTTGCCCTTTTCATCGGTGATAGTTCGGCCGGCCTCGCGTACATCAAAAGCTACAGCATTTGCACGACGGGTTGAGGTGGTATTCAGGTTAACGTTATATGCTATCAGGAAGTCGCGCGCGCCGATAACGGTAGCACCGCGCTTGGCATCAAATTCAGCAGGACCGAAATCGGGTTTCCACTCGGAAAGTTTTATCTTTTTGAAGAAGCCTTCGTACTCGCCTGCACGGATCACTGACAGGTTATTACGCTTGGTATCAGGCTGTGCATTACCATATAGATAGATTGGGATATTCAACTCCTCACCTACTCGTTTAGCCAGTTTTTGGGAATAAACTGCAGTTTCTTCCATAGTGATATTGCTGATGGGTATCAGCGGACAAACATCCGTAGCACCCATGCGGGGGTGCTCGCCTTTGTGCTTGCTCATATCGATCAATTCCCCAGCCTTTTTAATGGCTAAAAATGCTGCTTCAATAACGGGCTCGGGTTCTCCCACAAAAGTCACCACAGTACGGTTAGTAGCCTTGCCGGGGTCGACGTTGAGCAGGCGAACCCCTTCAATGCTTTCAACTTCGTTGGTTATTTGTTTAATAATATCAAGGTTTACACCTTCGCTAAAATTGGGCACGCATTCAATCAATTTCATTGATTTAGAGATTAGTTGTTAGTGATTGGAGATTAGTTTTTTCATTAGAGAAATCATAAAATCATTTAAAATCAGCGGTCCATACATTCGCAGGTTTTAATTTCCCTTGCTGATATAAAATTTCGCGATAGTCACTACATGGATACGCCTGCATGTCGGCGCGCATTCCCGGAGCTAATATACCACGGTCATCCAGGCTTAAGGCTTTTGCTGCGCGATAAGTTAGTCCGGCAAACGTTTCGGCAGTATTTAACTTTTCGGCGGTGCTTAGAATAGCAGCCTGGGTAAGCAGGTCGCCCATGGGGGCAGAACCTGGGTTCCAGTCGCTGGCTATGGCAAGGCAAGCGCCGGCATCCAACAGTTTGCGTGCGGGTGCGTATGGCATACCTAAGCCTAAAGAGGCACCGGGCAACACAACGGCAACTGTATCTGATTTTGCCAACAGTTTTATTTCAGCATCTTTGCTGGCCTCCAGATGGTCGGCCGAAATTGCGCCTATCTTTACAGCTACAGCGCTGCCACCTGTGGTGAACTGATCCGCATGGACAGTGATATCAAAACCCATCTGCTTGGCGCGGTTTAGATAGACCGATGCAGTATCCGCATTAAAAGCGCTTTCTTCAATAAAAACATCCACACGGTTGCTTAACTCCTCCTGCTTTACTACCGGTAACAAATCATGGAAAACATAGCTTAGATATTCCGTTTGATTGCCACCAAAATCTTTTGGCACCATGTGGGCAGCAAGACAAGTTGAAACAAGGCTCGCTTTTGTTTGGGCCGATGCTTGTGCTATCACCCTTAATTGTTTTAACTCTGAAAGCGTCTCCAACCCATAGCCGCTTTTTACTTCGATGGTGGTAATACCTTCAGCGAAATGGCGGTTTGTCCGTTGCAATAATAGCCCGGTAAGTAATTGCTCACTGGCGGCACGGGTTTGGGTTACCGAATCCCAGATGCCGCCGCCTGCTTTGGCTATTTCCAAATAGGTTTTGCCTTGTATGCGCATAGCATAATCTTTAGCACGGCTACCCGCAAAACAAATATGCGTATGGCAATCCACAAAGCCTGGAAGCAACACATGGTCGCCTGTTATTTCTTCAATTTTTACTAATAGATTTTCTTTATATAGTTTTTCAAAACTATCAACAGAAGCTATATACCCATTATCAATCAATACGCCGCCATCGATAATGACATGCATATCATCTTCCTTTAGCGCGCCTTTTAAGGGCAAGTCGGCAAGGGTAATGATTTGTTTAAATGGACCGATTAGTTTCATATAGCACCCTCTAAATCTTCCCCGGTAGAGGAGACTTTAAATTAATATTATTTATAAGCCCTACCTACCGGGAAGGGTTGGTGGGTTTTACCACACTTTTAATCCAAACCTATCGCCCCATTCCGCAGCCTTATCATAACCGGCATCTGTATGGCGAAAGATACCCATTGCCGGGTCATTGTACAACACGCGTTTAAGGCAGGTGGCGGCACGGTCGGTGCCGTCGGCTAAAACTACCATACCTGCATGCTGCGAATAGCCCATGCCTACCCCGCCGCCATGGTGGAACGACACCCAGGTAGCGCCGCCTGATGTATTAGCCATCAGGTTAAGTAACGGCCAGTCTGATACCGCGTCTGAACCATCTTTCATAGCCTCAGTTTCTCGATTAGGCGAGGCTACTGAGCCACAATCCAAATGGTCGCGGCCGATTACTATCGGGCCCTTAACTTTGCCGGAGGCTACTAACTCATTAAATATCAAGCCTGCTTTTTCACGCTCGCCCATGCCCAGCCAGCAGATACGAGCAGGCAATCCCTGGAAGGAAATTTTTTGTTGTGCTTTCTCCAGCCAGTTTATCAATGGCTTATTTTCGGGGAACGCTTCCATCAGGGCACGGTCGGTAGTAAAAATATCTTCGGGATCGCCTGATAGTGCCACCCAGCGGAACGGCCCTTTTCCTTCGCAAAACAGCGGGCGTATATACGCCGGCGTAAAACCGGGGAAATTGAATGCATTTGTTGCACCGCCCTGTTTGGCAAACTCGCGCAGGTTATTACCGTAATCAAATGTTACCGCACCCTTTTCCTGCAATTCCAGCATAAAACCTACATGGCGTGCCATACTTTTAAGCGATAAGTGCTTGTATTCTGTAGGATCATTTTTTCTTAATATCGCGGCAGCAGATAATGACAACCCATTAGGGATATACCCATTTATCGGGTCATGCGCCGAGGTTTGGTCGGTAAGCATATCGGGAATGATGTTGTCCTTCAATAGCCTTTCCAACATATCACCTGCATCTGAAACCAATCCAACAGAAAGCGTTTCTCCCTTCGCCATGGCTTCCTTTACCCAGGCAATGGCCTCGTCATAGCTGTGCGTTATTTTATCAATGTATTGTGTATCCACACGTTTTTGGATACGGCTGGCATCAATATCGGCACCTAAAAATATGCCTCCTGCCATGGTAGCGGCCAATGGCTGTGCACCACCCATCCCACCAATACCGGCGCTTACGATCAATTTTCCGGTTAAGTCACCATTAAAATGCTGGCGGCCGGCTTCGACAAAGGTTTCATAAGTGCCCTGTAAAATACCCTGCGAGCCGATGTAAATCCAGCTGCCGGCGGTCATTTGACCATACATCATCAGGCCTTTGGCGCGTAGCTCGTTAAAATGCTCCCAGTTGGCCCAGGCAGGCACTAAATTACTATTGGCCAACAACACTCTCGGTGCCTGCGGATGGCTGCGGATGATACCCACCGGTTTGCCCGACTGTACCAACAAGGAATGGTTTTCATCCAGTTCCAACAAAAGCTCAATTATTTTACGCAATGATTCGGGGTTACGGGCCGCCTGGCCTATACCTCCATACACTACCAGTTCATCGGGGTTTTCGGCTACCTGGCCATCGAGGTTGTTGAGCAACATGCGTAGCGGCGCTTCGGTTAGCCAGCTTTTGGCATGCAACTGCATCCCACGCGGTGCTTTGTACACCGGGTGTTTGGCGTATTTTTCAATAAATTCCGAACTCGTCATCATCATTCAAATTAATGTTATGATTGGCGGCTGTTTGATTGGCTACCGCCAAAAACTTTCCGCTTATAATTAATTGGTGTATCTGGTTAATATCAACAGAAAATATCCTGTCATCCTTTATGAAGGGCACATATTCACGTATAAGTTTATGACAAGCTTCAATAACAGGGGTCGATCTAAGCGGCCGCCTGAAATCTATTGCTTGTGTAGCGTATAATAACTCAATGGCTTGTATGTATTCTAAGTTATCGATAACCTGGTTTAGTTTTCTTCCGCTGATGGAACCCATGGAAACATGGTCTTCCTGCCCTAATGATGTGGGCACGCTATCAGCACTTGCCGGGAAACAGAGGGTCTTATTTTCAGTAACCAATGCGGCCGTAGTGTATTGCGGTATCATTAAGCCCGAATTTAAACCGGGGTCACTGGTTAATACTTTAGGCAGGCCGTAACGCCCTTCGCTCATCAGGTAACAGCGGCGGTCGGCTATATTGCCCAATTCAGCAGCCGCTATCGTAATATAGTCTAATGGCAATGCCAATGGCTGACCATGGAAATTGCCCCCACTAATGGTATCATTAGCATTAAAAACAATGGGGTTATCGGTCACTGAATTTAGTTCGATCTCGGTCAGTTCTTTTAAATGCAGCCAGGCGTTACGCGATGCACCATGCACCTGTGGCATACAACGAAGTGAATATGGATCCTGCACACGATCACAATTAACATGGGAATTGCATATTTCCGAATCGCTTAACAGCGTGTGCAAACGTTTGGCTACCAATTTAGTCCCTTTGTATGGCCTGATATTATGTATGCGTGCATCAAAAGGCCGGGCCGAACCCATCAGCCCTTCGAGCGACATCGCGCCGATCAGATCGGCCCTATTAAGTGCATTTTCCAGGCGCTGAATTGCCTTTATAGCGAAAGCTAAAATAAATTGGGTCCCATTTATAAGCGCCAGGCCCTCTTTCGGCCCTAATACCAAAGGCTGTAAGTTATTATCTTTTAATACTTTTCCTGCCGGGAGTTTTTCATCGTTTACAAAAACATCTCCTAAGCCAATTAAAGGTAAAAACAGGTGAGATAGTGGGGCAAGGTCACCGGACGCGCCTACCGAGCCTTTTTCAGGCACTATTGGGATAATATCATTGTCGATGTGCCAAATTATCCTACCTAATGTTTTTGGATTGATACCGGAATAACCTTGCGCCAACGCGTGAACTTTACTTATCAGCATTAGCTTGGCAATTTCCTGTGGAATGGGTTTGCCTACTCCTACGCTGTGGCTTTTGAGCAGATTACTTTGTAAAGTACTGGTATCTTCTTCGTTTATATGCGTATCGCACAAAGGCCCAAAACCGGTGTTGATGCCGTAAACAGGAATTTGTGCATGTACAATTTTCTCTACTTCGCGGTAAGAAGCCTCAACCTTCAACCCTGCATCAGCACCAATAATTCCTTTGATTTTACCGGATGCAATATCCAGGCAAGTACCAATGGTTAAATGATCTGTCCCATAATTAAACTGCTTGCTCATAGGGTTTCGGTTTTTGTGTTAGCGGCTAATTTTTTGTTTATTAACCCGGCAAGATCGGCTGATCGGAATGTATCCTCCAATGCTGCTATAGCAGGTAAAATATCATGGCAATCCGGCTCGCCGGCAATTATCTGCTCCATGGCCTCTGTTACAGCTTCCCAAACTGGCAAAATTTGTTCAAGTAACAGTTGGCCTTTTTCGGTTAGCTGCACCAGTTGCCGCCTGCCGTCGTCAGTACAGGTAGTGGTAACTACCAGCTTTTTGTTTTTAAGATTAGTAATAAGCTGACTGGCCGCGGGATGTGAAACTTCGGTTCGGTCGCTTAATTCTTTAATTGATAGTGACCCATTTTTTGATAACAGGTAAAATACAGGGAACCAACTGGCATCGAAATCAATACCCGCATTTTGATAGGCACGGTTAATTTCAGACAAAAAAGCTTCGCTCAAACGGCGCAACCTGCTGCCCAAAACAAGATAACCGAGGTTTTGATAAAAATTCATTCTGCAATTTATATAAGCACTTATATAAATGCAAATAAATTTAATCTATGCGGTTACCACCTCCCAGGTTATCGCACTAAAAAAAAGCTATATTTATACTAAGGAAATGAAAATGCGTTGGTCTTTTAAGAAGCAATTACTATTGAGGCTAACATTATTGCCGCAAATGGCAATCAATTTGTGCGATAGCAATTTAAATAAAGGCTATTTATCGATTTTCATCACTTTACGTTTACTTGAAACAAAAAGGGCTCTACGATGCATCGTAAAGCCCTGATCATAAAGGTGGAGAATATCGGAGTCGAACCGATGACCTCTTGCATGCCATGCAAGCGCTCTAGCCAGCTGAGCTAATCCCCCGTTGCGGATGGCAAAAGTAAGAAAAAATATAGAATGGCAAAATGTAATCTAAAAATCACTGATTATAAGTATTTTACAAACAATCAGCCACAGCTATTTACTTGGATATCCTAAGATTTCACCTACGTACTATGAGATGAGTATTCCTAAAAAGTGCATGTGAAATGCATGTGATAATAAGATTCCGCATGTGAAGTGCATGTGAAACGCATGTGATATTATCTGCAAACCTGATCACAAACAAATGTGATTATGGTATCCATTAAAATGTTCCTCGACAAACAAAAGGTAAAACCAGACGGAAGTTATCCTATCTGCTTTCTGATTTGTCACAATAGAAAAACTACTACACGGAGTGCAAAAGCTTATGTCATGGAAAAAGACTGGAGTGAAGAAACGAAAACTGCAAATCGAATGTGATTATCGCCAGCATTATGTGTTCTTTGTTTATTCTTTTTATTATAATTAATTTCGTTTTTAAAACTATTGTAAGATGCCATTGCTCTCTTCATTTTCTGATAATGAATTGTTGTTGCTTTTGAAGGAAGGGAACAAGGGCGCGTTCGAGGAAATCTACTTTCGCTATGACAAGCCTCTTTACTTATATGCATATCATAAACTGGGTAATAAAGAAGAAGCCCGTGACATTGTTCATGATGTGTTTGCATGGATGTTGCACAACAAAGACCAACTTGGCTTAAAAACGACGTTATCGGGGTATTTATATAAATCCGTGCTCAATAAAATATTTAATATATTCAAGCATAAGCAAATCATTCTTAAACACATTAACTCTGGTGAACATTATATTGATGTAGATAGTAAAGAAACTGATTACCTTATCCGTGAAAAAGATATTGCTGCTATGATCGAAAAAGAAATAGCTGCGATGCCACCAAAAATGCGGGAGATATATGAACTAAAAACCAAAGCTCACCTAACCACCAAACAAATCGCAAAACAACTTGGCGTTGCGGAATCTACTGTTATTACTCAATCAAAAAGAGCAATGAAACATTTAAAAGCTAAGTTAGGTATAATCATATACCTCCTGTTTATTGCAAATATATAGTACTGATGTACAGACTCTTGTATTTCAGTTTCATATTTTCTTAACTTTATTTTTATCTCCTGTCCCCATTTAAGCCTATTCAGTTGCCTTTATTTTGATTTGAATCCAACCAGATCGAAAATAAATGGAAAGAAAAGACATCAAAGAAATTCTTTTAAAGGTAAGTACCAATACTGCTACGCCCGAGGAAGAGCAGATAGCTAAATACTGGCTGCATTACTTTCAGGAAAAAAATACGCCAGTATTAACACCTGATGAATTAGAGGCAGAAAGCGAAGCTATCTATCAATCATTAATGGCAGGTAAGGTAAAGAGTTTATGGCCACGCATTGTAGCAGCAGCATCAATTATATTATGTTTATCATTCGGCGGATATTTCTTTTTACACAAACAACCTACCCAACGAATTGCACAAAACAAGGTACAAGATATAGAACCCGGAGGCAATAAAGCCATTTTAACCTTATCAAACGGGCAAAAGGTTTCTCTTACTGATGCAAAAAACGGAAATATTGCACAGCAATCGGGTACGCAAATAACAAAAGCTCAAAATGGGCAAGTCGTTTACTTGGCTACCAAGGGCGTAAATGCTACAGAAGTAGCTTATAATACCATCTCTACACCCCGTGGTGGTGAATGGAAGTTAACCTTGCCTGATGGTTCGCATGTTTGGTTAAATGCTGCTTCATCTATTATATTCCCTACAGCATTTAGAGGTAATAATCGCACCGTTAAAATTACAGGTGAAGTCTATTTTGAAGTAGTACATAATGCAGCCAAACCATTTAGGGTTACAACAAAGGATATGGCTATTGAAGATATAGGTACCCATTTCAATATCAATGCTTATAATGATGAAAGCAGTACAAGAACTACGTTGATTGAAGGGAGTGTTAAGGTCTCGAATATCACCGGGTCTGCAACCTTAATGCCGGGTCAACAAGCTGTTGTTGCTCAAAACAACAATACAATTATTGTAAAACAGAGTGATACCGACGGAGCCATAGCCTGGAAGAACGGCCTTTTTCATTTCGACCGGGCAGATATACAAACAGTAATGCGTGAGTTTGCCCGCTGGTATAATGTTGACGTACAATATAAAGGTGATATTCCGGTGAGGGCAATCAGTGGCAATATCAATCGTAATTCAAAAGCCTCTGTTGCATTACAAATTCTAAACATTTTAAATGTGCATTTCCAGATCCAGGGCAAAAAGATCATCATACAACCTTAAAAAAAATATAATAATTAATCTCTAAGAACATAGCAGATGGAAAAAAAATTACGAAAAGAAAGCTAATCAGCGCTAAGGTTATTAAACGAAAAAACCGTGAAAGTGCATCGAACACTTCCACGGTATATATTCGGATTAACCCTTTCCGACAAGATCGGAATAAACAATTTGAACAGAGTTTATAAGTATTAACCCAAACATTACAAACATAATGAAATTTAGTGTTATTAGCGTAGCCGTGCGGAGACCTGTGCGGCCAAACCTCTCAAAAATATTATTGATTATGAAGCTCACTACGCTTATGCTAATCATAGGGCTTCTCCAGGTCAGTGCAAAGGGATTAAGCCAGATCACCCTTAATGAAAACAATGTATCTATTAAAAAAGTGCTTAACTCCATCGAAAAGCAAAGTGGATTTAGCTTTATTTATGATGCGGATCAGTTAAAGGATGATAAAATAAGCGTCAGAGTCTCCAACGCCACACTGGACGAAACCTTAGCCCAATGCTTTAAAAATATCCCTTTCACGTATAAAGTGCTTGAAAAGAATGTGGTTATCCATCAAATGCCACACACTGTTTCTGATTTTAGCGCCGTACCAGCCGATTTAATTGAAATACATGGAACGGCCAGTGATGAGAATGGGAAATCATTGCCTGGCGTAACGGTGTTTAACAAAAGAACAAAAAAAGCAACTGTAACAGATGGCAATGGTAATTATACCATTTCAGGATCGAAAGGCGATGTGTTGGTATTCACTTTTATCGGGTACAAAATCAAAGAGATAACTATTAATGATCAATCAATCATCAATGTTTCTCTTGCAACAAGCACATCTAATCTTAATGATGTTGTTGTGATAGGCTACGGTACAACACAAAGAAAGGACCTGACAGGTGCTGTATCAATTGTTACAGCTAAAAACATAGAGGACATACCTTTTAACACCGTAGACAATGCACTTGCGGGTAAAGCTGCGGGGGTGCAGGTAACCAAAGCCGACGGATCTCCCGGTGGGGCGGTACGTATCCGGATACGCGGTTCAAGCTCCCTATTAGGCGGTAACGACCCATTATATATTATTGATGGTATACCGGTACAGATACAAAGTAACTTTATTTCACCTGGTTATAACATTGGCGACCCTGGCGCTAATGCTATTGCCGGCGGCAATAATCCCAGCGGTAATAATGCGGGTTTATCCGCAGCTTTTGTTAATGGCCTAAACAGCCTGGGAGGTTTAAATGTGGATGATATCGAATCCATAACCATATTAAAGGATGCATCGTCAACTGCCATATACGGTTCAAAGGCAGCCAATGGGGTTGTAATAATTACTACCAAACGTGGTAAAAAAGATATGCCGCCGCAAATTACGGCAGGTTATTACAGTACAGTTACATCGCCCGAGACACCACACCTTTTGAATAGCAGCCAGTACAAAACCTTAATTACAGAGGCTGCACAGAATGATTATAATATGCGCACATCACCGCAAGGGATAGCGGTTGTTGGGCCGGGGAATATTCCATCTGATGATATTGGTATATTAAATTCTCCGTCCACTTATTTCGGAACGGCTAACACCAACTGGATAAAGGAAGTTACCAGCACAACCATTTCAAATAATGCGGAACTCAGCGTACAGGGCGGAGGCAATTCGTCAAAATATTTCAGTTCAATTTCATACAACAATACGCCCGGTGTAATTAATGCAACCGATTTTCAACGGATATCGGGGAAAATAAACCTGGAAAATGAAATAGGGCCGAAATTTAGGTTTATTACCAATTTAATTTTAGGCTATACCAATCAGAATATAGGCGATGGGGCTTATAGCCAGGCATTAAGGGCACGGCCTGATTGGTCGCCTTATGATGCGAACGGAAATTATATAAATTTTGATAACCAAAACGATCTGTACTCCAGGGGGTTTCTGAATCCGGTTGCCCTGCTTACTGCAACCAATAATGCCAAAACCTTCAGCACATTAGGCTCGGTTTCAGGCTTATATGATATTACCAAAGCATTGCAATTTGAAAGCACGGCTTCACTAAATATGCAAACTTATAACCAGCGCAATTATATGCCAAGTTACCTGGAGCTTGGGGGCTTTTATGGTAACGTTGCCAATAATGGTGGTATAGGCAGCAATAGTAACAGCAGGCTTACTAACTGGTTTATAGAAAATACGTTAACTTATACTAAACAACTGAACGAAAATAACAGCCTTAATATACTGGCTGGCCAATCATACGAAACCCGTAAAACCAGTTTTTTTAGCGCCACAGGAACAGGTTATCCTAATGATAATGTATTAACCAGCCTTTCTTCGGCAGTAAACCCACTGCTTGTCAGAGGTGATGATCCTTCTGCGCCACAAAGTTATTTATTGTCATTTTATATAAGGGCAAATTACAGCCTGATGAATAAATACCTGTTTACTTTTACAGGTCGTACAGATGGATCATCCAAATTCGGCCCTGATAATAAGTTTGGTTATTTCCCTTCAGGCGCAATCGCCTGGCGTATTTCGCAGGAGAGTTTCCTGAAAAACGTTAAATGGATAGATGACATAAAATTCAGGGGTAGCTACGGCTTAACCGGGACACAGAACATCGGCGATCAGATGTACCGGACATTGTATAGCCCGCTCTCATTTGGTGGCAGCAGTGCATTAGTGCCTACCCAATTAGGTAACCAGGGTATAAAATGGGAGAGCACAAGAGAGGCTGACGCAGGGCTTGATATTTCCTTATTTAACAACAAGCTAACCGCAACGGTAGATTATTATAATAAGCAAACAAACGGCGATCTGTTATCATTACCCATAGCAGCAAGCAGCTCATATTCATCAATACTCAGTAATGCAGTAGGTATTAAAAATACAGGAGTAGAAGTAACCCTGGGTGGCGATATCATCCGTACCCCGGACTTTAAATGGAGTGCATCCGTGAATGTAACTTGGAATAATTCAACAGTAACTAAGTTAAGTTCAAATGCAGACCTTGGGCAAATAGGCAGTTTAACAGGTTTGGAATCCTTTGGGAGCACTGTTACATATGCTACAGGCAATACGGTACTTATACAAGGAAAACCCTTAGGATTAATAACAGGGGAGATTTTTACAGGCATTATAAAAACCCAGGCACAATTAGATGCCTATAATAAACAACTGGGCCCTCAAAACCTGGCATATGGTATACCTTTATCCATAGGGGACCCCATGTTTAAACTGGACCCTAGCACAGCCGCGTACGGCTATGAGAGTCCATACACCAATGCAATTATTGGGAATGGGGCACCAAAGTATTACGGAGGTATTACCCAGGGCTTTACTTATAAAAACTTTGATCTGCAGTTATATTTTACCTATTCTGAAGGTGGGCACCTGCTGTGGTCGGATCACGTATCCAGTATGGCATTCATAGGTACGGGTAACGCCAATGTACTTATGCTCAACAGGTACACAGCCACGAATACCACTACAGATCAGCCCAGGTTGATCCTGAACTCGAGTAGCTATGTAGCATCAAACCTGGATGTATTTAGTTCATCGTATTTAAAACTACGTACGGTAACTTTTAATTATCATTTTGATAAAGCTCCATGGATGCAAAAAGCCGGTATGAAGGCCGCGTCATTATTTATATCCGCTACTAATCTATTCACGATAACCAAATATCCCGGCAACAACCCGGAGACATCTGACGATTCTTACAGCGTAGCCGGCGGTTATTTCGATGTCAGCAACTATCCCTCTGTAAAAACATTTTCGCTGGGATTTAAGGCCGCGTTTTAATTTTTATACTTTAATATACAGTAAAATGAAACATAAAAATATCAAATATATACTAACAGTTTTGGCGATCTTGTTTCTTTGGTCATGCAAAAAGGAACTGAATGTATATCCAACAACTTCAGAAGTTGATGGTAATGTTATTGTAGATACAAGAAGTGCAGCAACCGTTTTAAATGGTGTTTATTATAGGCTTGATGATGCTGGCGTGGATAATAATGATGTTCCCTCCGTGTTATGGACCGACCCTAACGAAGATATCCCATCTCAATTATCCGGCGCAGCAAATGATTCATACGGTGGCGCCATTTTTACATTTACGTTTGATAAATCATCCGATGGCGTTGATTTGGTTTGGAAGTATGGGTACAATCTTGTTAATGCAGCAAATGGTTTTCTTAAAAATATTGCTCCTGTTCCAAACATACCTGCTGCCACTAAACAGCAAATGATAGGCGAGGCAAAATTTTTGAGGGCTTTTGGGAATGAGGAGTTATTACTTTACTACGGCCAGTATTATGATCCAACAAGTAAGTTTGGTATTATTTTGAGGGATGAATTTGTAAGTGCCCATAACATCAACCTGCCACGAACGGGTGTTGCTGCGGCTTATACTTCCATTTTGGCTGATGTGGACGCTGCCATAGCAAGCCTGCCTGCTATGAATACCCAGATATTTTATGCCAACGTTTCTGCTGCAAAATTACTTAAGGCACGCGTTTTAATAAACCGCGGCGCAGCAAACGATTACGCACAGGTGATTAGCCTCATGGACGATGTGATAAAAAGCGGCCCCTTTGTTTTGGAACCGAATGTTATGGATGTTTTTTTAACAAAAGGCTTTAGCAGCAAGGAAGTTATATTAGGCATCCAGCCTTATCCTAAAGAAAGCTATAAGTTTAGCCAGAATCAGCATGGCACCCGGTATATGGTTTCAGATTCGCTGGCAAGCTGGCTTACAAACGACCCCCGCAACCAGTGGTATTATAAGCCTATTAATTCTTTTATTCCTGATGCAAAAGAAATAACCAAATATTTTTCGGGCGATCCGGTCCCAAATAATACGTTTGCTGCCGTACAAACCCCGCTTAGCGAATACTGTTATGCGTTCCGGTTGTCCGAAGCTTATTTAATGGAAGCAGAGGCAATCACACTTTCCAATGGTAACCTTTCAAACGCTAAAACACTTTTGGAGACCGTTATGGTACACGCAGGAATGCCCATAACAGACCCGCAATATGCGGCAGCATACAATGCTGTTGCAAATGCTAACACACCGGCAGCTTTACAACTGCTTATCGTAAAAGAGGAGTTGAAAAACTTTGCATTTGAAAATGGCGCCGATTGGTTTGCCCTGAGAAGGCTGCCCTTTAAAACCCTGCAAAGCATACAGCCCGCTATTAAAGATGCTACCAGGCTGATATTCCCAATACCAATAAGCGAATTAAACGGTAATAATGTCATCCAAAATCCTGGCTATTAAAATTAAATATCATGAGAAAGAATAATTTATTATTGATTATAATACCGTTTATCATTCTTATATCAGCCACTTTTAAATCATATGGACAAACCCAATATCAATTAAAAGGAAAAATTAATGGTGTTGCATCCGGAACAATAAGCATATCAATAATTGATGAAAATAACCGCCCCATAAAAACGATAGACAGTGGAGAAATTGTAAATTATTTATTCGACCTGAATGGGACAATAGAAAGCCCGCAAATGGTGGATGTTAAAATTATGCCCGGCAACTGGAGATTCCGTGTCCTTGTTGAAAATAGTAAAATCATCATTGATGCTGACACGACAGGCGCTGCACATCACGATATGACCAAATATGGCGGAGATAAATTTACAGATATAACAAACTTTAAGGTTACAGGCTCCCGGAATTTTGATGATTGGATGAGTTATCAGAATGATCCGCAGCAAAAGCAATTTGACCAGGATGAGTTAGGAATAGAAAAACAGTTTAAAGCTGCTCAAGGTAATGATAGCGCCATGAACAAAGTGATGGAGCGGGCTGGGCTAATATCCGGGGTATTTCGCAACTGGCAAAAAACCTACATATATAATTATGTCAGCCAACACCCCTCTTATGTGGCGGGGGTTTATATGCTGTATGATTTTTACACCTGGCTACCTGATGAACGTATGACTGTTTTAAATGCCATATTGCCAAAGTTTACCGGAGAAGCAACAACAACTAAGTATTATGCTGTCCTTGCCGACGTTAGTGCTAAACTTAATGCAGTACAACCTGGCAAACCGGCCCCTGATTTCACATTGTTAAAAAGAGACAGTACAAGTTTTAACCTGGCAACTTTTGCAAAAGGTAAATACACCATGATAGATTTTTGGGCGAGCTGGTGTGGCCCGTGCAGGCAAATGATTCCGTATTGGAAAACAGTTTATAAAAGATATCGCGATAAAGGCTTTCAGATTGTAAGTGTTTCGGCAGATTCGAAATATAAGGATTGGGTTAAATGTTTGGATGTTGAAAAAATGCCGTGGGCACAGGTTATTGATGATTATAATACAAAAAGCCGGTTATCCAGGACAATGGACCTTTATCAGATACCTCACATACCTTATTATTTACTTCTTGATAAAAATGGAAAAATCCTGGCGTCAACAAGTGATGGAAACATAATTAATAACGAACTGAAAAAAATATACGAAGAACATTAACATATAAAGCAAACGCGAAAGATAAAAAAATACCTCTAATCTCTTCGAAGTGATAATAAAAAGACTCCGTCCTTTAATAAGATCAGTAATAGTTAACTAAATGAGGTAGGCCCCCTTGAGTAAGGGGGCTTTTTTGTACAAATAACAAAGTGAAATGTAAATTGAATATATGTGCTGATGAAGTATTGCTTTTATAAAAAGACAGTATATAATTAGGATTATATACAAATATATAATATTAAAATATTGAGAAAAATCTCCGGGGTGTCGTGAGTGGTGTTATATATAATTATTTATTCACCTTAATTAAAATATATGGTAAGACAAAATCAGAAAAAAACAAACATTAACTTTACGACAATTAACCAAATTCTTTAACAAGATTGGGTTTACACGTAATTAGCACATAACAAATAGAAAAAAGACTGAAAAGTGGTTTAAAACGTATCTAGAGACGGTAAAGGGTAGGCATGCCATGCAAGCGCTCTAGCCAGCTGAGCTAATCCCCCGTTGCGGATGGCAAAAGTATAAAAATCTTATGCAATGGCAAATATATAATAGCAATTATTGTTTTTGCAGCTTAAATTGTATTGCCTTGTCATCGTACTTTAAATTCACCACGTACATGTTCTTATTTAACGTGGCAACATTCAGGTAAATTTTATTGCTTCCCATAATCACATTACCTTTTTGCTTTAATAGTGTTTTACCCAGCATATTAGTTAAGGTTAACTCATATTTTGCTGGTTTTGATGCTGTAAATGCTATTGAAGTTGTATTTGTCGCAGGGTTTGGATAAAGGTTTACTACTACTTGTTTATTTTGAATATGTGTGATAGTATCGGGTGATACGGGCGGCCGTACAGTTATTGGTATTGTTTTTCTTCTTGAAATACCACATGCACTTGATGCGGTAAGATATATAGTGGTGTTTTCGGTTCCAAATTTTATACTTGCGCTGGGTGTCCCCTGGCCAGATAGAACAGTGCCATTAAGAACTTCCCATGTGTAAGTTGCCCCCTGGATATATGAAGTAAGCGTATATTTGACCACTTGATTACTGTTAACTGTTTTGTTACCTGTTACAGGGCCCGGTACAAGCAGCGGGATATCGGCCACATGCAACGCAGGGCTTTTAAAAACCCTGCCGGCGAAACCTGTAATTTCAACCTTATAATACCCGGCTGTTGCATCATTAAGCTGATCATTACTTAATATCCCTCTTGAAAATTCCCTGATCCTGGCCTGGAAAAGATCGGATACGTAAATATTTTCCCTGGCATCGACAAAAATACCGGCAGAAGTACTGATCCTATCCATATGTGTGGTATCATTAGTGGCTGTTGAGCCGTACCCGCCTGCTACTGTAATTCCGTAAGCAGCTCCCGGCGCCCATTTTTGTATTCTTAACCCGCCATCGAGCACAAAAATATTACCTGCTGAATCTACACTCAACTCCGAAGGGGCTGATAGTTGGTTAGCTGCAATACCTGACCCATTGCCTCCTGCTACAATAACCCCTGCCGTTGCGCCAGGGGCCCATTTGGTAACCCTGCTGTTAGATATTTCGGATACGTATACATTGCCCGCATAATCAACTCCAACACCGCGGGGGCCGCCAAGCTGGTTAGCCGCAGACCCAAGTCCGTTGCCGCCAGCTACAATAACTCCTGCTTTTGCACCGGGAGCCCATTTGGTAACCCTTGCATTCCACAATTCAACAATAAACAAATTGCCAAACCTATCCATACAAATACCCGCGACCCCAAACAATTGGTTAAGTCCCCCGCCGCCACCATTCCCCCCGGCAGCAATAGTGCCTGTTTTAGCACCCGACGCCCATTTACGCACACTATAGGTAAGATTATCAGCCACATATATATTTCTATTTTTATCTACCACAATATCGCCTGGCGTATAAAACTGGTTGAGTGCTGCTCCTTTTCCATTACCACCGGCTACTACAACACCCTTGGTAGCACCCGGCGCCCACCTCGTTACATTTTGCCTTCCAGCGTCAACCACATAAATATTCTTGTTTTTATCAACATATATTCCCATTGGCTGATATAGCTGACCGTCTCCGAGACCTGGCCTGTTACCGGCCACAACAACGCCGTACCGCCCCCATGTTGACCTAACCGTTAAAAGTGTAGTATCAATAAACCACTTGATCTGGCTGATACTACTACTTGTAGGTATAGAAGCCGTAAGTGTGCCCCCGGCACAAGTATCGCCAATTAATGTGGCTACACGATCCTGTGCGCCAGCTTGCTTTATAGTATTTATATATATAAATACTATAAGCACTAAAAGATAGATTTTTTTCATAATTTTTTGATAATGTTAGGATTACAGAAGCGGGGTAATATAAAATTATAACATATTTTTCTAATATTATAATATTTATTGAGGAAAATTAGTATTTAGAAACAGATCATAATATTAACGATGTTATTTTTAGCGTCGAATACTGAATAATGAAACATGATTTCGATTGTTTGATATTCAAATTCGATATCCATCATTATAAAAAGCGCGAAGAAGCTGTGGGAGGTTACTATATAAAACAAGTAAAGCCCCTGATGGGCAGGGGCCTTTACTAACCAATTATAAACCTAAATTATGAGAAGACTTTTTTATTGTTTTTCAACGGTGTAAAGGTAACACTAAGTTCTGAAACTGCAAAATTTTTTTTGAATTTTTTTCAACGTTTGCCATACATAGGTAGTAATAATAACATTAAATAAACTTTTTATTAACAACATCGCAATTTTTTAACGCTAAACCGTTTTTAGCATTTTTTTGAAAAAAACATATTCTAAATCATGATTTTCATATCAAAACGAACAAAAAGCGACAATATTTTACAGGCATAGCCGAAAAAGAGCCCAAACTCTCCTAAAACACACCTGTTTTAACAATTTTTAACTATTTAAGTCAAAAAAGCATGATTTTTTGCAGAAAATTGCTGCAAAATACCGTTGCAATTCCACAAGCAATTGAAATTTCGTTAATTCAGAATATTACGTTTTATAAACATCAACATAAATTCTGATCATCATCTTTGCGTAAAATATATAATACACTCCATGCAACAAGCATCTGCCGCACAAAAAACCCCTCATCTTACCCCTCTTACATTATGGATAATGACTATTGCTACCGGCCTTGTAGTGGCCAATATTTATTATAACCAACCTTTACTGGGCGATATTGCCCAAACTTTTAAAGTGAGCAATGGCGTAGCAGGCCATATTTCAATGATAACTCAACTGGGATATGCCGCCGGAATGTTCTTTATTGCGCCACTGGCGGATATGTTTGAGCGTAAACGGTTAATGCTGTTTGCTTTTGGCGCTGCTATAATAGCCTTGATTGCTGCTGCAATTGCTCCTAATATAAATTTACTGATGCTGGCCAGTTTCCTGGTGGGCGTTGCATCATTAATACCCCAGCTATTGGTTCCAATGGCAGCGCATTTAGCCAAGCCCGAAGAACGCGGGAAAAAAATAGGCGTTGTAATGAGTGGCTTATTAATAGGCATACTGGCATCGCGTACGGTAAGCGGTATTGTGGGTAAATATTTTGGGTGGAACGCTATGTTTTATATAGCTGCCGGCTTAATGGTGGTGATAGGATTATTGATATTTATATTTTTGCCAAAGGTTGAACCGGATTATAAAGGAAACTATACCAACCTGATGAAATCGCTGGTGCATTTGTTTATGAGCGAACCCAAACTAAGGTTTGCCGCATTCCGGGGCGCACTTTGCTTTGCCTGTTTTATGGCATTCTGGACCACACTCGTGTTTTTATTGAAGGAAAATTTTAACCTTGGAAGCGATGCGGCAGGATTATTTGGATTAGTTGGGGTATTTGGCGCTATAGCCGCAGGGCTAATGGGCCGGTTAAGTGATAAAATGGACGCGTTTAAATTATCCTTTTTTACATTGTTGCTTATATTGCTATCATTCGTCATATTCATTTTCTCGGGCCATAGCATTATCGGTTTGGCTTTCGGTGTTATTATATTAGATATGGGTGTTCAGGCCACGCATATTTCAAATCAATCAATCATCTTCGCGCTGAACGGTGCAGCGCGTAACCGTATTAATACTATATATATGGTAACCTATTTTATTGGCGGCTCATTGGGCACATTGCTGGTAACCTCGCTTTGGGGCAGTTACCATTGGGCAGGGGTATGTGTAACAGGTATTAGCCTATCAGTAATTGCGCTTATTGTACATTGGTTTAATCATCGTAGTATGCAAAATAAGTCTACAACTGTATAGTGGCGTATAGTGTATAGCACAGTATACACTTTTCTATCCATCAAAAACCAAATTCTAAATTAGTATAAAATGCCTGTTTAGTGCAGAAGCATAGCATTTTGACTATTTTATCTCAGATTTTTTGTACGAAATATTACTGTTTGGCATCGAATTGGAATAGGAATTATCAAACAACACTGTTATGGTAATCGACAAAAAGAAAGATCAGAAAGTGGAGGAGTTACAATGGGAAAATCCATCGAACCCGGAAAAACCGGCCGACGAACGCGACCGAGAACAACTGGAAAGACAGTACCGGGAAGCCAAAAGAAGAAGCGATAATTTAAGTGAAAACCAGGAAAACAAGAAAACAAAAAACTAAAACATATTTTAACCTACCAACTATGAAAACTTACAATAAACCAGCAGCAAGCAAATTAGTAGCCCGGTTTGACAGGGAACTAATGGACATTTTAATAAATGACCTGAAAATTTTAAAGCAACCTAAAAATCAATTCAGATATACTGTCAGGCTTTCAGTAGCTTAATTTAATAAAACAAAAAAAATTTACATCTACCTATGAAAACTTACAATAAACCAGCAACCAGTAAATTAGTGAACCGTTTTGATAACGAACTGAAAAGCCTATTAAGGGAAGATCTGAAAGCTTTCAGAAGCAGGAATAAATTTGTGGCCGCAAACAAACAGGCTCAGCAAAGCTTAACAGCTGCCTGATCGATCATATATACTACATCTACCTATCGTATTTACATCACCTTATGAAAACGTAAAACCTGGCCTTAAGCCGGGTTTTATTTTTTTGAGGCATATTTTATGATAAGCTCCGCTGCTTTGGCCGATGCGCCGGGCTTGCCCATGCGCTCATCAAGTCTGTCATAATTATCGAGCATTGCAGTGCGATAATCAGCATTGTTCACCAGGCTATCAAGTTCAGTAGCTATACTTTGAGGGTTGCAATCCTGCTGTATCAGTTCCTTAACTATGGGGGCATCCATTATTAAATTAACCAGCGATATAAATTTTATTTTTACTACCATGCGCGCTATAGCTATGGATATACTACTGCCTTTATACACTACTACCTGAGGCACGTTAAATAGTGCGGTTTCTAATGTGGCGGTACCTGATGCCACAATAGCGGCATCGGCATTAGTAAGCAAATCATAAGTTGTGTTAAACAGTACCGGAATATTTTTATCGCCTAAAAATTTGCTGTAAAATTCAATATTAAATGACGGTGCGCCTGCAATAATAAATTGATGATTGGGAAATTTCCCGGTAACTTGCAGCATATCGGGCAATAAATAACTTATTTCTTGTTTACGGCTGCCGGGCAGCAAGGCAATTATTTTCTTTTTGGGCAGATGGTTGGTTTCATAAAAACCAATATCGGGTTTATAGGCAGAAACTGCATCGAGCAGCGGGTTGCCGATATAATCCACATCCATACCCCATTGCTTGTAAAAATCAACCTCAAAAGGCAGGATACAGAACATATGGTCGACTACCTTTTTTATTTTCAACACACGCTTTTGGTTCCAGGCCCAAACTTTTGGCGAAATATAGTAGCAAACCAGCAGGCCGTTCTTTTTAGCAAAATCAGCTATCTTAAGGTTGAAGCCAGGAAAATCGATCAATATTAAAACATCGGGCTGCCAGGCGGCTATATCCTGCTTGCAGAAACTAAGGTTTTTAAGAATGGCGGGCAGGTTAGCAAGCACCTCGATAAAACCCATGAAAGCCATATCGGCATAGTGTTTTACCAGCGTACCGCCTTCGGCTTGCATCAGGTCTCCGCCAAAACAGCGGAACTGCGCTTGTGGGTCACGAGTTTTTAGCTCCTTCATTAAATTGGCACCGTGTAAATCGCCCGATGCCTCGCCTGCTACCAGATAATATTTCATTTATACTATTATGTTACTACATATACAATATATTGTAACAATCGTGTTTTAATGGAGTTATATTCACCAAAAGTACTTCATAGTTATTATTTTAGGGCGATAAATTTTCCAATAAAACCTAATAAATTTTCCATTGAAAAAAATCTGCTCCATAATCATACTCGCATTAATTTGCTATACTGCATCTGCCCAAAAATATGTGCCCCATATTAAAGAGGGTACAACTATGACCTATAATGTACACTCAAGGGCCACTGGGCAGCCTGCCGGTATCAATTTAACTATAATTAACCTAACGCCGCCTGTTAAAATTAAATGGGATATCCCTTTTGTGGGTACCGGTTTTTTTGAGATGAGTGCTAAATCGATACAAAGCGCCTCCAAAACACTTGCCGAAGAGCCCGCACCTGATGAAACTACTACTATGAAGGATGATGAAACGCTTTTGATATTATCAAAAGACACCTACAATAGTATGGTTACCAATAAGAGCTTCAAACTAAACGGCTATACCTTTAACGTGCAAACAGATACGGCAGCTTTCAAAATAAATAAACAGGATGCCGATGTTTTTTACGCGGTGAGTACCAAAGGCAACCGAAGGATATGGGTATTGAACAACCCTGATTTCCCGCTGATATGCAAATCCATTAAGGTAACCGACCTTATTGATTTTGAAATAACGGCACTTAAAGAATAAACAATCAGAGATTGAAACTCCAGCTGTTTAATATAGGAATAGCATGATGGGCCGTCATATCAAACTGTACGGGGACAACCGATACATAGTTGTTCATCAGCGCCCAAACATCGGTATCTTCGCCAGCATCATTTAGCTGGAATACACCGGTAAGCCAATAATAGGGTCGTTTATGCGGATCGATGCGTTCGTCAAACTCCTCGGCCCATTTGGCATTGGCCTGGCGACATATTTTTATCCCCTTTAAATGCGACCCTACGGGGAAATTCACATTTAACAAAGTTGCCGGTGGTAAACCGTGTTCCAAAACTTGTGCAGCAATTTTTTTTACAAATTTAATGCAGTGGCTAAAATCGGCCTGCAGGGTGAAATCGTCCAGCGAATAACCGATAGACGGGATACTTTCAATCGCCCCTTCAACCGCCGCCGACATGGTGCCTGAATACAGCACGTTGATAGAATTATTCAGCCCGTGATTGATACCAGACACACACAGATCTGGCTTTTTACCTTTAAAAACGGAGTTTACCGCCAGTTTTACGCAATCAACCGGCGTGCCTGAGCATTTGTACATCTCAACGCCTTCGTATAAATCAACCTTATCAAAACGCAGCGGCTTGCCGATGGTAATGGCATGGCCCATGCCCGATTGGGGACTGTCGGGCGCTACGACTACCACGCGACCCAATTCCTTCATTGCGTCTATCAAAGCTTTTATGCCGGGTGCGGTTATGCCGTCGTCGTTTACTACAAGTATGGTGGGGTTGGATTTCATATCGCCTCAAAATTAATATATTTGGTTGATAAGGTTTCCGAAAAATCCATTTTATAATGAGCGACCAACTCATAACACACATCCGCAAATTTGTTCAAATAACCGACGATGAAGCTGAACTTATCAGTGCGAAGGTCACCCTGTTAAAATTAAAGAAGAAAGCTTTTGTGCTTACGCCGGGCAAACTTTGCAAGGCTAATTATTTTGTGGCGAAGGGATTGATGCGCCTATATTTCATCAGCAAAAAGGATATTGAACAAATAACCCAGTTTGCATTAGAGAATTGGTGGATAACCGATTACGACAGTATTGAAGGTAAAAAACCATCGCACTTTTACATACAGGCGATTGAGGATACCGAGGTAATTGTTCTCGACCAGCCTACCGAAGCTGAACTCATTGCGCAAATACCTGCATTTGAACATTATTTAAGGCTGGTGTTGCAAAAAGCATTCACGGCATCGCAACGCCGAATGGAAATGCTGAACAATATGACCGATGAAGAACGCTACCGCAACTTTTCCAAAAGTTACCCCGATTTTAACCAGCGTGTGCCGCAGTATATGGTGGCTTCTTACCTGGGTATAACTCCTCAATTCATTAGCCGGGTGCGTGCCCGGAAACCCCGTATTTCTTAACCGCAGTTCATTTTTTGAGGGGTGTTTGTTGCCGAAATTTGTATTGTACAAAAAAATCAAATTATCATGAGCAACAGAATAAACATCGGCAAAATTGAACCCGCAGCTTACAAAGCAATGATGGCACTGGAACACTATTTGGAAACAACCGGCATTAGCCCCCTGCACCAGGAAATGATACGGGTACGTGCTTCGCAAATAAATGGCTGCGCCTATTGTATAAACATGCATACCCGCGATGCCCGCAAAATCGGCGAAACAGAACAGCGTATATACCTGCTGAACGCCTGGCACGAAACAACGTTATATACCGAAGAAGAAAGGGCAATTTTAGCTTTGGTTGAAGAAGTAACGCTAATAGCTAATGGCGGCGTATCCGATGAAGTTTACGGGCAGGCCGTTAAAGTATTGGGCGAACAAAAAACAGCCCAGGTAATTATGGCTGCACTTATTATTAACGCATGGAACAGGATAGGCATAAGCACCAGGATGCAGCCTGATTGATCTTTAGAATCAAATGCAAGAGTCAAGAAAATAAAAAAACTGGTAAAACTGATAAAACAGGCAGTATTTCAGTTTGAAAATGAATTATTTTTTAAGCGTGTCTCATTTAAATAAATGTGACACTTTGATACACCAAGTCAAAACAGCTCTCAAAAAAGCCCAATATCATTCAAAATAAAGGTTTTTTAGACCGATAACGCCTCGAAAACGCCAATCTTCAGCCTCAAAAACACTCAAAAAATGATTTTTTTCACCCAAAAAACTTCAAAAACCAGCTATTTTTAGCGTTTTTCCACCCAAAAAACACTGCGTTTTAGCGTTTTTTTGCAATAGCTGTCTCAAAGTGAGACGGTGCTATAAAACAAAAGAGCCGGGAACAGGATAGAAAAATTCTATCTGGTTCCTTGCCCTTGCCTTCTTGATTCTATTCTCTTACAACGCCCCCTTTTTAATATCATCCACAACAGCCGGATCAAGCAAAGTGCTGATATCGCCTAAGTTTGAGGTATCGCCTTCGGCTATCTTACGCAAGATGCGGCGCATAATTTTGCCTGAGCGGGTTTTGGGCAGGCCGCTTACAAACTGGATCTTATCGGGTTTGGCTATGGGGCCAATGATGCGTGATACAGTCATGGCGATATCTTTGCGGGCCAGCTCTTCGTCGCCATGCTCACCAGGACTAACCACAAAGGCATAAACGCCCTGTCCTTTAATATCATGCGGGTAGCCAACCACGGCCGATTCAACAACGCTGCTGTGCATATTAATGGCGTTCTCTACTTCGGCGGTACCAATACGGTGACCAGATACATTCAATACATCATCCACACGACCGGTAATGCGATAATAACCGTCTTCGTCGCGTAAGCAGCCATCGCCTGTAAAATACATGTCCTTATAAGTGGCGAAATAAGTAGTACGGCAACGCTCATGGTCGCCATAAGTGGTTCGGATGATGCCCGGCCACGGGAACCTGATACATAAGTTACCGCTTACGCCGTTTCCTTCTATTTCCTTACCATTTTCATCAACCAAAACCGGCTGAACGCCCGGTAGCGGCAATGTGGCATAACCCGGCTTGGTTGGTGTTATACCGGCCAGCGGCGATATCATGATACCCGCTGTTTCAGTTTGCCACCAGGTATCAACAATTGGGCATTTTTTATGGCCGATCTTTTCATCGTACCAGTGCCAGGCTTCCTCATTTATCGGCTCACCTACTGAACCTAATACTTTTAGTGAGCTTAAGTCTTTTCCATCCAACGGCTCATCGCCAAAGGTCATGAGCGAACGTATGGCGGTTGGCGCGGTGTATAATATGTTTACCTTGTATTTCTCAACTATATCCCAAAAACGGCCTGCATCGGGCCAGGTAGGTATGCCCTCGAACATTAATGAGGTGGCGCCTTGTGAAAGCGGGCCATAAACAATATAAGAGTGGCCGGTTATCCACCCGATATCGGCAGTACAGAAATATATCTCGCCGGGATTGTACTGGAACACATTTGTAAAGGTGTACCCGGTGTAAACCATATAGCCGCCGCAGGTATGCACCACGCCTTTAGGCTTACCTGTTGAGCCGGAGGTGTACAATATGAACAGCATATCCTCAGCGTCCATTTCCTCGGCCTCGCATTTGGTTGTTCCCTGGGTTTCTACCTTTTTTATCTCATCTTCCCACCAAACGTCACGACCTTTTATCATAGATATTGGTGTGCGGGTGCGGGTAAGTACAATTACACGTTTTACCGATGGTGTTTGCACCAGCGCGTCGTCTATTACGCCTTTCATCGGGATCTCTTTATTTCCCCTTGTAGCGCCATCAGTAGTGATAATGATATTGCATTGCGCATCGTTTATCCTGTCGGCAATGGATTGTGCCGAGAAGCCGCCGAACACCACCGAATGGATAGCGCCTATCCGCGCGCAGGCCAAAACCGCGATAGCCAGTTCAGGCACCATCGGCATATAAATACAGATGCGGTCGCCTTTTTTGGCGCCGTTATTTTTTAAAACATTGGCAAACTGGCAAACCTTGTCGTGCAGTTGTTTATAGGTAAGCACACGGTGGTCTTCCGATGGGTCGTTAGGTTCCCAGATAATTGCGGGTTTATCACCAAGGGTATCCAAATGGCGGTCGAGGCAGTTCTCGGTAATATTCAGCTTCGCGCCCTGGAACCATTTTACGCTGGGTTCGGTAAAGTTCCACTCTAATATCTTATCCCATTTTTTGCGCCACTGAAAAGTATCGGCTATTTCCTTCCAAAATTGTTCAGGCTGTTCAACGCTTTTTTTATAGGCTTCCTGGTATTCAGGAAATGTTTTAATTCTCATAATGCTAAAAGACGATTTATTGGCGGTGTAAATTAGCAATTTTCTTGTTTAGCATTTGTAGGTTAATGAAAATTTAATAAGTGGGGTTTACTTTTAAAAAACCGGGGATAGTTATCCTTATATTAATGTTTAACATTAGTATTGGATAATTATCACACGATAAAAGGCCCGTTCTTTCCCTCGAGGGGCTGCGACCAATGTCTCTAACCCAAGAAACATATTTCCCACTCTCCTTGTGCGCAGCAAAGGGAGGGTCGACCAGCGTAGCTCCGTCGGGGAGGGTAAACAACGCGACAGGTTGCCAATGTCATTACATTAAAAAAGGCATACTTCCCACCCTCCTTGTGCGCAGCAAAGGGAGGGTCGACAAGCGTAGCGAAGTCGGGGTGGGTAAACGAAGCGTGACAGATTGCCTCGCGATATTTAAATTGATTAACTTGACAACATTGAGCAAACTATCACTTCGAAGGCCGGTATTCAAGGATAATAACCCCATTATCCAAAGCCTGTGAATACTTCAGCACGAACCTGTTCAACTCCAGCTGATCATCAAACAACTTTAAACCGCCACCCACTGAAACCGGGTTCAGCAATAAATGTATCTCATCAACCAAACCATGATGTAGCAGCGATTTGGCCAGTGTGGCGCTTCCATATACCAATATATCCCCGCCCTCGCTGTTTTTCAGTGCGGCAACTTCGGTGGCCACATCACGCAAAATATGGCTATTGTTCCAGTCTGCTTTCTCCAGGCTGGTGGATACTACGTATTTCGGATAGTTATTAATAGGATCGGCAAATCCCGGCCCGCTTTGGGTTGGCCAGTACCCGGCGAACGCTTCATAAGTGTTTTTCCCCAGCAGCAGGCTATCCGCAGCGGCAAGCTCGTCCATTTTATATTTACCACCCTCGGGCGACCTGTACATATTCTGCCAGCCGCCGTTTGGGTGAGCTGTTTCGTTACCACCCGGCGCTTCCACCACACCATCCAGTGTAATGAATTCAGTTACGATTATCTTTCTCATGTTGTTGATTTTTTGTATTGTAAAGCTACCGTAAGTTGCCTGCACCGAAAAGGGGTGGAAAGGACATTGTATAGGGGTGATTGGGACGGGAATGTAAATTAGAAGATGTTAAGTGAATGAGTAAATTTGAATAGCTAATCTTATCTTTATTTATGCTTTCAAAGAAATCATTATTAGCAGTGCTTATTATTTTTCTTGCTGCCTGCAATTCAAAAAATCATCAGTCAAAAGAAAATTTCTTTTTTTGACGATGAAGAATTGGTGGTTTTGAATGGCGATGTAAAACAATTAAAAATAAATTATGAGGATACCCAAGACAAGTTAATAGATGCAGGAGATTATGGTATAGTTTATTTAGACAAACATGGTGATGTCATCAAAATAATTACCGGCTTTCATGGTAGCTTTTTTCAAACCAACTATTTTACGATATATAATACAAAAGGGAAAAGAGTAAAATCTATTGGTTATTTAAGGCGGAGTGATCCTACAAGTATTCCACAAAATCTGTTTAGAGCACCTTCTAAAAAAATTGATACAGGAAAGATCATCATGGAAGTTTACAACTATGATAACCATAATCACATAATTAAATCCACCCTCGACCCAACTAAGGTTTCAGCTGAAATGAAGACTTATAAGTATGATGATAACGACATGATCGAATGTGATAATTATTCCTCATCAAAATTCCCGACGGATTTAACAACATATAGGTATGATGAACAACATAATTTAATACAATCGGATAATTATGTAGGAAAGCGACCAATAGAAGAAATTAAATATAAATATAAATCCTTTGATTCTCATAATAATTGGACAGAAGCGATAAAACGTTCAAATAGCATTTACCAAACAAAATCTTTAATTATAAGCCGCGAAATTAGCTATTACTAATTATACAACTTCCCTCACTTACTCCACTTTCTCTTCAACCAAGCCCTAACCGGCTCATCGTAATATTTCAACGATAGATAAGCCACCACTATCGCCACCACAAAAGTCAGCACACCATACAGCAGCCTTTGGCTAACGGGCGCTGTGCCATGGTCGCTTACCCAGCCGGTATAAATGTAAACAAAGGCATAATGGGTAATATAAATAGGATAAGAAATATCGCCCAAAAACTTGCAGATAGCGTTTTCTCTTTTACCTTTCATCACCCCGCTGGCACCGATATAAACCACTAACGGAAACACCAATATAATACATAGCGATTCGTACAACCCGTTCATCCAGTCGGCATGGCTGTCGCCGATGCGTGGTATGAACAACACAATACCCAGCAATATCGCCGACCATAAAAATGCGTTATTAATGTTCCCCGGCTTTACCGTGCGCGATAACAGCAATCCCGCGAAAAACGGGAACATCATCCGTGTAAACCCGATCCTCAACTGCTCCTCATTAACCGACCAACCGCCGGTCAGATCGCCCGTTGGAGCGGTAATGCTGTATTGTATCAATGCGGCCGCGGCAATTACCACCAAAATAGTAAGTGCCGTTTTGGAAAGTTTGCGCAAACCAACAGCGTACAAAATATTGGCGATATACTCAAAAAACAACGACCAGCCCGGCCCGTCCAGCGGGTGCATCTCCTGCCAGCCGCGTATATCCCACGAGATAGGTATCGGTATCAATGTAAACCCAACCAGCATAATGAGCAGCATTTTCCAAACCGGCACGGTGTGTATCAGCGGAAATGCTGCCGAGTCGCCGAAATAAAAACATGCCGCGCCGATCAGCATCCCCATTACCACCATTGGCTGCAAGCGCTCCAACCGCCGCTTAAAAAAGCCGCCGATAGTAAGCTTGCCCCACCTGTCATCATAAGCATAGCCTATCACAAACCCCGAAAGCAAAAAGAAAAAATCCACCGCCAGGTACCCGTGGTTAATGATCTGAACATAATGACTGGCCGAATTAGCCTCGAACAAATGAAATGCGACAACAATTACGGCAGCTACGCCGCGCAGGCCGTCAAGAATAGGGTAATGTGGTTTTGATGCAATGCTGTTTGCGCCGGTCATAGGTTTACAATTAGTCAAGGGTTAAATATAGTTTTTTAAGAAGTTGCCTGCAAAGTATAGTGATAGGGTATTCTACCCCCTCCGTCTCCTCCGTCGACACCTCCCCTAAATTTAGGGGGAGGCCGGGTGGGGGGTAAAATGGCGCGATATTGCCCCCCTCCGTCTCCTCCGTTGACACCTCCCCCTAAAATTAGGGGGAGGCCGGGTGGGGGTAAAATAACCACGCGTTTAAAAATTCTCTACAATGAATTATACCTGTATAAATAATCATCTATTTGCTGCACTATAATTTCTGGCTCCTTTTCTACCATATCGTTAGTAAAACGCAATATGCCAAAACCCCATTCTTTCATAACTATATCGCGGTAGCATCATATTCTTTTTTTAGCAGATGAATAGGCCCGTCGATTTCTATAACGAGCTTGTATTCCGCACAATAAAAATCCGCTATATAGAATGACCTTCTGCCAGTGCCATTTGTTATGAAGATGGGGAATTGACGAAGGAATTTTTTGCCACTGATATTCCTGCGGCGAAGATGTTCCCAAATTATTTTTTCAGATGGCGTAGCGTTATTCCGCAGTTGCCTGCAAAGTTCAGTAATAGGGTTCATGGTATGAAAGTAATAAATTATGCAATATTTCTACCCCTCCGTCTCCTCCGTCGACACCTCCCCCTAAATTTAGGGGGAGGCCGGGTGGGGGTAAAATCTTTTTCAAAATATTTTCAATCCACTATTGCTGTTTTAACCTGAAATACCGATATTTGCAAACTCTTTAAGAAAAGGGATTGAATTAAATCGATTGTCATGTCAAGAATTTGTGATTTAACAGGAAAAGGTTCACTTGTAGGTAATAACGTTTCAAACTCAAATGTTAAAACCAAACGCAGGTTTCACCCAAATTTAAAGCTCAAAAGGTTTTATATTCCTGAGGAAGATAAGTGGATCACTTTAAAAGTATCTACTTCGGCTGTTAAGACCATCAGCAAGAATGGTATAACCGCTTGTATCAATAAGTTTGTAAAAAAAGGATACATTTAGTAGAAGGTTAATTAGCAGGTTGTTTTGATCCGATTCAATACAATCACTAATTCACTTATTCGCTAATTCAATAAATAAGAAAATGGCTAAAAAAGGCAACAGGGTTCAGGTAATATTAGAATGTACCGAGCACAAAACAAGCGGTATGCCGGGCATGTCTCGTTACATCACCACTAAAAATAAGAAGAACACTACTGAAAGGTTAGAATTAAAAAAATTCAACCCGGTATTACGTAAAGTAACCGTTCACAAAGAAATTAAATAATAATTTATTGATTGCTTGAGGAGCGATAATAATCACTCATTCACTAAATCACTAATTCAAAAATTATAAAGAGATGGCAAAGAAAGCGATTGCAACCCTTAAAACAGGTAAAGGCAAAGAATATTCAAAAGTAATAACAATGATTAAGTCGCCAAAAACCGGCGCTTATTCATTCAAAGAAGCTATTGTACATAACGATCACATTAAAGATGCGATTGCTGCTGCAAAAGCTCAGTAATTTATTCTGAAAAAGATATAAAAGCCGTCTTGTTGCAACGAGAGGGCTTTTTTTGTTAAAACCGGTTTATCAGTTACTTGTCAAAACATCCAATTTCCGACTATAAGTTCCCCGGATTTTTTTGACTTTTGACTTTTGACTTTTGACTTTTGACCAAACATGGGATTATTTGATTTTTTCAAGAAAAAAGAAAGCACCCCGCAGGAGCAGGAGGCGCTGGATATGGGTTTGGAAAAAACCAAGGACAACTTTTTTTCAAAGATCACCAAAGTAATAGCCGGTAAATCTACCGTTGATGATGATGTGCTGGATGAACTGGAAGAAGTGCTGGTAACGTCTGACGTTGGCGTTAGCACTACCCTAAAGATAATTGAGCGCATCCAGGCTCGTGTAGCGCAGGACAAATACGTAAGCACAACCGAACTTAACGGTTTGCTGCGCGATGAGATCCAAAAGCTCCTCGCCGAAAATAACAGCAACGATTTCCAGAATTTTGAATACGGCAACCACAAGCCATATGTAATTATGGTGGTCGGTGTAAATGGCGTAGGCAAAACTACCACCATCGGCAAACTGGCCCATAAGCTAAAGCAGGCCGGTAACCAGGTAGTTTTAGGCGCTGCCGATACTTTCCGTGCTGCGGCGGTAGACCAGATAAAACTTTGGGGCGAACGTGTAGATGTGAAGGTTGTGGCACAGCCCATGGGCTCCGACCCGGCATCTGTAGCTTATGATACTTTACGGTCGGCAGTGGCTAATAATGATGATGTAGCTATTATAGATACAGCTGGCCGTTTGCATAACAAAGTTGGCCTGATGAACGAGCTGACCAAGATAAAAAATGTGATGCAAAAGGTTGTTCCCAATGCACCGCACGAAATATTGCTCGTGCTGGATGCTTCTACCGGGCAAAACGCCATTGAGCAATGCAAACAATTCACCGAAGCTACAGCCGTTAACGCGCTTGCGCTAACCAAGCTCGACGGTACAGCCAAAGGCGGCGTGGTAATTGGCATATCGGATCAGTTCAAAATACCCGTAAAATATATCGGCGTAGGAGAAAGCATGAATGACCTGCAATTATTTGACCGTAAGGCGTTTGTGGATAGTTTGTTTAAAAGTTGATAACCGATAAAAATTAAAAAGATTTGTCATTGCGAGCGTAGCGTGGCAATCGAACGGAGACAAGCGGCCATGCATAGTTCACGATTGCTTCGTTGTTCCTCCTCGCAATGACATAAGTGTGTAAGTATGAAGACAAAAGGAATTATCAATCAGCCAATTGCAGCAAAGCCCCGTGTTAATGTTGTCACCCTTGGCTGTTCAAAAAACATATACGATTCCGAAGTATTAATGGGTCAGCTTAAAGGCAATGCCTTTGATGTGGTGCACGAGGCGGAAAAGGTTGCCAGTGATGATATTATCGTAATCAATACCTGTGGGTTTATTGATAACGCCAAACAGGAATCTATTGACACCATTCTTCAATATAGCGAACTAAAAGAACAGGGTAAAGTAGGAAAAATAATCGTAACCGGCTGTTTATCTGAACGCTACAAACCTGAACTGGAAGCTGAAATCGGCAACGTTGATTCATGGTTCGGGACTAACGACCTGCAAAACCTCTTAACTTCTGTTGGTGCAGACTACAAACATGAGTTAATAGGTGAACGCCTGTTAACCACCCCATCGCATTTTGCTTATTTTAAAATAGCCGAGGGCTGCAACCGCCCATGCTCATTTTGCGCCATACCTTTAATGCGCGGCAAACATCTTTCGCAGCCTATTGACCAGTTGGTTAAGTCGGCGCAAAGCCTTGCCAAAAATGGCACCAAGGAATTAATATTGATTGCCCAGGATTTGACTTATTACGGTCTCGACCTGTATGGCAAACGTAATTTAGATGAATTACTGCGGAGATTATCAGATGTGAATGGTATTGAATGGATACGTCTGCAATATGCCTATCCTTCTGGTTTCCCCATGGAAATTTTGGATGTGATGAACGAGCGCGACAATATCTGCAAATACCTTGATATGCCGCTGCAGCACATCAGCGATGATATGCTCAAATCCATGCGCCGTGGTATCACCAAACAAAAAACCATCGACCTGGTAAACCAGATCCGCGACAAAGTACCCGGAATAGCTATGCGTACCACCCTCATTACTGGCTACCCCGGCGAAACTGAACAGGACTTTCAGGAAATGGCCGAATGGGTAGAAGAAACCCGTTTCGACCGTTTGGGTTGCTTTACCTATTCGCACGAAGAAAAAACCCATGCTCACACTTTAGTTGATGATGTGTCCGAAGAGGTAAAACAAGAACGCGTTGACGCCATTATGGAAATTCAGCAGGGTATATCCTTCGAGATCAACCAGGAAAAAATTGGCAATACCTATAAAGTACTGATAGATAAAAAAGACGGTGGCTATTTTGTTGGCCGTACAGAATACGACTCGCCCGAGGTGGATAACGAAGTTTTGATAGATGCCAGCAAGCATTACGCCACTATTGGCAGCTTTGTAAAGGTAAAGATCGACAGCGCCGAGGACTTCGACCTTTATGGACAAATTGTAAAATAGCTTATTTTTGATATAATAAGTTTATTTAACCGAACCTAAACATGGAAAAAATCACTGTGGAATTCATTAAGGGATTTATCGCATCAAATACTATCGATTTAAAACCTACACAAACCAAACTATGCGTTCCAATAATTTCCAGAATATGCCAAAAAATGTTGCATGGAATAAAGTTTGACGATATAAAAGTGTGTGATGATTTAATTATTAACGGGCATCACAGATACATAAGTCCATTAATAGTAAATTTTGATTAGGGCAGGTTAAAAGCAATACTACTTCAGCAACAAAGCCTACTGAATGGGATATAATAGAATTTGATGAACAAGATTGGGATACTTCTGCAAAAATCGCCTACCTAAATGAATTGGATGCAATGTATAATGGTCTTGACATAGAATTTATAAAGCAAATAACCTCTGATTGATCGATTTATTTTAAATTTGTGTTATGTTGATTTTATTAGATATAGATGGAGTAATGGTGCCTGCAAATTCCTGGAGAAAACCGGAATTTTTAGACGACGGCTTTCCTGTGTTTAATACAAAATCTGTAAAAGCGCTGCAAAGGATCTTAGCAGAAACTAATGCTTCTATCTTATTAACTACCTCTCATAAAACCAAATATAAAGTAGCTGAATGGCGCGACCTTTTAAAATCAAGAGGCATTAACGCTAAAAGCGTTCACCGGCTCAACACAAATAGCTTATCTATAAGTCGGAAAGACGAGATATTAGAATGGTATACAAAAAAACATATACCTAATGAAGATTTTGTAATTATCGACGATGATAAAATGTTGAACACTTTGCCAATTAATATCAAAAGCAATCTGATATTAACAAGCCCTTCAATTGGCTTAACTGATGACCTCGCGAATGAAGCCATATCCATTCTACAGAAAAAGAATTATCATTATTCTTAATTTGTCACCCAATACCTTTATGGACAAATTGTAAAATAAAGCGCTATTATTTAGCTTCCTGTTTGATTTAAGATTTTAAAATCTAATTTCGAAAGATATTATTGTTTCAGGATCATTGATTCTACGGAAGATATAAGTCCGAAATCGAACATCCGAAATTCGAAATCAAAAGAATGGAAGCCTCCTGTTTAAGCTATAAAGACACCGGGTATTTTTCCCCAACCGTTATTGATTATATCGATGATGCCGCCGAACTAAGGCCATATTACAACTATCGCCCCGATTTTAACGGCTTTGCCGAATTCCTAAAAACCAAAAAAGTTATCGCCGACAGGAAGATTCTTGCAGAAATTTTAACAGAGCAATACTCAAGAATCTCGAATTTCGGATGTTCTATTTCGGATTTGGTATTAGAAAATCTCGAACAGTTAAAATCTTCATCTACTTACACCATTACCACTGGTCATCAGCTTAACATTTTCGCCGGCCCACTATATTTCATCTACAAAATAGTTACCGCTATAAAATTATCGCGCCAGCTAAAAGAAAGATTTCCTGATAAGAATTTTGTGCCGGTTTACTGGATGGCCTCAGAAGATCATGATTTTGCCGAGATAAATTATACCAATATCGGCGGTAAAAAAGTGCATTGGTGGTACGAGGCATCGGGTGCAACCGGGCGTATAAATCCCGATACCATTCGCCAGGCGCTTAATCAATATAAAGGTGTTTTAGGCATGGAGCAGCACGCGCCTGAACTGGCTGCCATAGTTGAAACCGCCTACACCAAATTTCACAAGCTAGCAGATGCCACCCGCTATATGGTTAATGCCTTGTTTGGGCAATATGGCCTGGTAATAATTGATGCTGACGACCATCGACTAAAACAACAGTTTGCACCTATTATGGCGCAAGATATTACAGAGCAAAACAGTTTTAAAAATATTACCGCTACTAATGAGCAACTGGAAAAACTTGGTGTACACATACAGGTAAATCCCCGCGAGATCAATTTCTTTTATTTGGCAGATAGCCTGCGCGAGCGCATAGTTTTTGAAGATAACAGTTACAAGGTTTTGAATACGGATATAACTTTTACCAAGGACGTATTGCTTGCCGAAATAAACCAAAATCCGGAACGCTTCAGCCCCAATGTAGTAATGCGCCCGCTGTACCAGGAGTGCATTTTACCCAATATTGCTTATATAGGCGGCGGCGCCGAAGTAGTTTACTGGCTGGAGCTAAAATCAAACTTTGAGCATTACGGGATTGATTTCCCGATATTGGTATTGCGTAATTCAGGCTTGGTGATAACCAAAAAATTCGCCTCAAAAATATCGAAAATGGATCTGCAGGGTACCGGCTTGTTTCAAACTACCGATGCCATAAAGAAGGCGTGGGTGATGCAGCACAGCCAGTATAACTTAACGCTTACTGAAGAATGGCGTGAATTGAACGCTATTTTCGAAAAAATAAAACTACGCGCCTATAAAATTGATGATACGCTTGCGCCATCGGCCGAGGCTGTGCAGTCGAGGTTGAAGCACCAGGTTGATAACCTGGAGAAGAAACTGGTAAAGGCGGAAAAGGCAAATTATCATACCCGTTTGGAGCAGATAGACCATATTAAGGCTGAGTTATTCCCTAAAGATAGTTTGCAGGAACGTACCGAAAATTTCGGTTTGTTTTATGTGAAATGGGGGCAACAGTTTATTGATGAGCTGATAAGGAACTTTGAACCGCTGGCTTTTGAGTTTACGGTTTTGACGGAATAATTCCCTATATCCTCTAATCACTTGCAATCCTTCGTTTTTCTCTGAATAACAAATTACATAACCCCGCCATCATTCATCCCGTACTAAGGCAACAATGCCCGGCTATGACTTGTTTTGTATTCAATCATAATTAGCATACCTTTATAGCACAGGCCTTTGTTGTAGCATGAGTATTTATCCATTAAAACAACCTCTATTTTTTGCATCGCTTTTGCTTGCAGTGGTTTGTTTTTTTTCGGCCTGTTCAAAAAAATCGCCTTACCCTACCAGTACCAAATATAACGACAGTACTTTTACCGGTGTGGATACCACTGGTGGGCTTGATACCATCGCCTCCTTTAATGCCCCAACAGGTATTGCAGTTGACGCGGCAGGCAATATTTACGTGGCCGACTATGGCAATAACGAGATACGCAAAATAACCCCTGATGGCATAGTAACAACAATCGCCGGCAACGGCAACCAGGGGTCTATAAACGGGCCGGGTAATCTGGCAACTTTTAACGGGCCTACCAGTGTGACGGTTGATGTGCAGGGTAATGTATATGTGGCCGATAGCAACAACGACCAGATACGCAAAATATCCGCTGCCGATGGTACGGTGAGTACCCTTGCCGGCAGTGATAGTACAGGTTTAAAAAACGGCGTTGACACAGCCGCTTATTTTTTTTCGCCCAATGGTGTAGCTGCCGATGCACAGGGTAATGTATATGTGGCTGACGCCGGCAATAATGCTATCCGCATGGTTATCCCTACAGGTTTAACCACTACCATAGCAGGCAATATAAACCCCGGCAGCGCTAATGGCCCTGCAACTACTGCTACATTTAACAATCCGGCCGGTTTGGCGGTCGACGCTTCGGGCAATATATATGTGGCTGATATGCTGAATAACCTTATCCGTAAAATAAGTAATGGCAATGTGAGCACACTTGCCGGCCACGATACCGCGGCCACAATCAACGGCCCTGATACCCTGGCCGCTTTTTATTTCCCCAACAGCGTGGCAGTTGATAAAAGCGGCAACGTATATGTTACTGAATATGTAACCGACCTTATCCGCAAAATAGCCCCTGATGGCACGGTAAGCACCTTTGCGGGCAACGGTATGTCGGGCCAGGCGGATAGTACCGGCACGGCGGCATCGTTCAACGGCCCATCAGGCGTGGCGGTTGACGTGGCGGGGAACCTTTATATTGCCGATACTTTTAATAATGTCATCCGTAAGATAACCCCGGCCGGCATGGTAAGTACCATAGCGGGCAGCGGTTTAACAGGCTCGCGCAATGGCAAGGCATTGTCGTTACGCAAAGGGAAGGCCTTGTTTGTTGCGCATAAAGCAAGGCCGAATAATTTTATATTGTTTAATATACTGGCTAAGAAAAAGCCTGTGCCGTATTATTTGAGAAGGAATTAGACCTAACCCTGCCCTATCCAAAGTAGAGGGTTCTAAAAAATAGAAAAAAGCCAGGGCCTTTTTATGGGAGGATTTAAGAGTATTAAGCTAACCGTTAAACCAATAGGGGTTAAATGGAATTATTTAAATTTGCTTATCTTTAATTATGAACAAAGGGCGCCGTCATCAATTAAAAATGCTGAAATTAAAAAAGCGCCTGCAGAACTACGGTGCAAAACCGGGGGATACGGGCAATTTCCATGCTTTCCGCACCACAGGGAAACCTTGTTCATGCCATTTATGCTCGCCTTACAGGTATGCTAAAGGTATAAAGAAAGAGGAATATGGAGCGAAACGATTTGAAATTGCCCAATCGGGAATTTAAAGTATATCTATAATCATAATCCACTACTGGCGCAAGCCTTATGTGGTAAAATTCAAGCAAGGGCTTTGACTTGTGCCCTTTATAAAAACGCCACAATTGCATCCTATTTTTAAAAGTATTTCATTGCATTTGCAAACTGCCCACTCTCAACTGCCAACTGAATACTATATTTGCTATTATGCTTACCACCGAACCTGCTTTACGCGTATTTACCGAGAATGTATTTTTAGCCATGGGCTGCAGCGCCGAACATGCCGCCTTAGCCGCCGATGTACTATTACTGGCCGACCTGCGCGGCATTGATTCGCATGGCGTAGCGCGTTTAACGGGCTATGTGCGCCTGTGGGAAAAGAAACGCATAAACGCAACGCCCAACATACAAATAGTACACGAAACGCCCACCACCGCCACTATCGACGGCGACAGCGGTTTAGGATTGGTAGTAGCACCCTTTGCTATGAAAGTGGCCATTGAAAAAGCCGGGAAATATGGTTCGGGTTGGATATCTATTCGTAATTCAAACCATTTTGGCATTGCGAGCTATCATGCACTGATGGCGGTTGAAAAGGATATGATCGGCTTCGCCATGACGAATGCCAGTCCACTGGTTGCCCCTACATTTTCAAACGAACGTCTGTTAGGCACCAACCCCATGTGCTACGCGTTCCCGGCAGGAAAACACCCTGCGGTTGTGGTTGATATGGCCACTTCGGCGGCGGCAAACGGCAAACTGGAGATAGCACAGCGATCGGGCAAGCAGGTGCCCAAGGGGTGGATACAGGATAAGAACGGCGACTATACTACCGACCCTCACGCTTTAAAAAGCGGTGGCTCATTATTGCCTTTAGGTAGTGACCGGGAGCATGGCAGCCACAAAGGTTTTGGCCTGAGCGCTACGGTTGATATACTATCGGCAGTATTGTCGGGTGCGAACTATGGGCCCTGGGTGCCGCCTTTCGTGGCATTTTTGGAGCCGCCAAACGACCCGGTTGGCAAAGGCATTGGCCACTTTTTAGGCGCAATGCGTGTTGACGGCTTCAGGCCGGTTGATGAGTTTAAAGCACATTTGGATAACTGGATAGAACGGTTCAAAAATGCATCGACCATTGATCCTAACCAAAAAGTGGTTATCCCCGGCGAACCCGAGCTGGAAGCGTATGCCGACCGTTTGAAGAACGGGATACCAATTGTTGATGCCGTGGCTGAAGATCTGAACGTGGTGGCTGAGAAATTGGGGGTTAGCCCGCTTGGTGCCATAGCCACCTGATCGTGTCGGCCTTCATTGCCATTCTGTTGTCAAAATAGAAGTCCATCTATACAATACGTTGTTGTATATCAACTTTTATTCCCTAATCGTACTGGTGCCTGCTTAAGTCATATTCCGATTGCCCGGTTATGAGCTTTTTCTTCCGCACTACATCCTCGCCTACATGGTGGTCATATATCTCATCCGTAACGGCAATATCCCTTTCCTTGTTTCTTTCGGCATAATGCACATCTGCTTCCGCGGTTTTTGATAGTGCGACATCGTAAGGTCCCTTAGGCGACATCAGCTTAACAAATACCGGCAAACATTCAAACAATATGAACAGCCAGCTGATAAATGTTTCGGCAAGGTACGTATCGAGGTTACGGCTGCCATCGTCATTATAGCCCAGTTGGCCCAGCGCCCAATTGCGGTCGGCAAAACCGGCTATGTTGGACAGGCTGTCCAACTGATGATCGGAGAATAGTCGCGTATCATTTAATCCCTCGTAATCCTTACGCTGGCTCAAATAGTTATTCATTTTATCCTCGTTCTGCGAAACCTCTTTTAAACGGTCTTCCTGTTCCTGCAATATGGCCTGTTTTTGCTTGGCATAAGTGCCATACCCCACAATGCCCGAGGTTTGGTTTGATTTATCGCCGAATACCTCCTGGTTCAGTTGGTAACGCGACTGGTTAATAGCTGTTTCCAGCGAATCTCGCTGCCTTTTAAGGTCTTTGCCTTTGCCCATTTCCATGGCATATTTTTGGTTATATGTTTTTTCCAGCGTATCGATCTTCCGGTGCTGGCCCTTCATATAAGCAGTTTTTAGCTTGCCGCGGATCTCTTTATCAAATATTTTCAGCTCTATAGGGCGCGATATCACCACCCCTATCATTATGGCCAGCAAAATACGCGGCGATGCCTGCAGAATTTGCTGATTGGTTGTGCCCTCTTTGTTGATACTTGATACAATATACCTGTCCATATTAAATATGGCGGTACCCCATATCAGCCCGAATAATATCGCAAAACCTACTGCAAAGGCACTTCCGCTAAATACAAAGTACATAGCGTAACCACCCGACAGCGAGGCAAATAAGGCCGTAAAGAATATAGTGGCCCCTATTCCCACATATTTATTATGCTCGATAGGGTATTTTTTTAGTGTATCAACATGCGCTCCTGAACAGAACCAGAAAAAGCGTGTAATTTTTTTCATTTGCTATTTATCTATTTTACAAACATATATGAAACGCTGTATACATACTAATGTTACAGCACATCAATAAATATTTAATACAGAAAAAAGCTAACTTTGATTTTTATATTTACAAATCATGAAAGAAATAAGCGTACGCGAACTAAAAGAAATGATGGATGATGGCGAAGATTTTCAGCTGATCGACGTTAGGGAAGAATTTGAATACGAAGTATCGAACCTGGGCGGCTTGCTTATACCGCTGGGTGGCATATTGATAGAAGCTGATAAAATAGCAAAAGATAAATTTGTTGTTGTACAATGCCGCAGCGGCAAACGCAGCGCAGCAGCCATAATGCAATTAGAACAGCTGGGATATACTAACCTGCACAATTTACAAGGCGGTATTTTAGCATGGCAAAGCGAAATAGACCCTACTATTAGCGTATATTAAATCATGTTTAAAAAAGCAATGCTTAACCTCATGTATAACGTGGGGATATTTGGCAGTTTAGTGGTAGGCTACCTGGCTTGTGATAAAAAAGATTTCTGGCTTATCTTTCCGGCTATCTTCGCGCTTGTATTTTTTGTTATGCAAAAAATAAAACTGCTGAAGAAGATAAAGAATACTGAAAAACCTTAAAACCAAAACCATGTTTATCGCAATTTTAGGCCTTATTATCATGATTGCCGGTATAGTAATGAGGCGTTCGGCAGAGCCGGTTAATCGTTATGGCGGCATTGTACGCTCAATCGGGATAGTTATAGTGCTGTTAGGATTAATGTTTTCTGCAGTTAAAGTTATACAGCCAGGGAAAGTTGGGGTACAAACCCTATTCGGCCAGGTTCAGAATGAGGTATTGAACAGCGGATTGCATGTGATAAACCCCTTAGTAGATGTTACCCTCTTTAGCATACAGACCGAAAACTATACCATGAGCGCTAAAAGCGGCGAAGGCCAGGTTGAAGGCGATGATGCTATACGTGTGCTATCATCCGATGGGTTAGAAGTTACTATCGACCTTTCTGTGCTTTACAAAGTAACGCCTTCAAGGGCCCCCTACATTTATCAAAATATCGGCGAAGATTATGTAGACAAAATAGTGCGCCCTGTTACCCGCACCGCCATCCGCGATAACGCGGTTAATTACCAGGCTGTCGACCTGTATTCAACCAAACGCGAAGAGTTCCAGTTCAAAATAAACAAAACCATCAGCGATAACTTTGCCAAAAATGGTTTAGAAGTACAGCAGATATTGGTACGCAACATTACCCTGCCAGCCAGCGTACGCCAAAGCATTGAATCAAAGATACAGGCTGAACAGGACGCCCAGAAAATGCAGTTCGTACTGCAAAAAGAACGCCAGGAAGCCGACCGCAAACGCGTAGAGGCACAGGGCATTGCAGATTATCAAAAAATCATTTCAACGGGATTAACCGAGCAGCAGCTACAGTACCAAACAATATTGGCACAGCGCGATATTGCCTTATCGCCCAATACAAAAATTATTATAATGGGTAGCGGTAAAGCGCCGATAATGTTGAGTGACAAGTAAGGATGATTTATGAAAACTGTTTTTAAGAATAAAACCTTTTTCTATTTGCTGATAAGTTTCATTTGTATTCTTCTTCTGTGGAATTTATACGCTTTAATCAGTGCCGGAAGTATTTGGGCGATAGTTGCGGTGTTAATTCAGATTGTTCTATTGATATTGATAGTTACAAATCATCAATACGCAAGAATAAGTATTATTGCTTGGACTATAATTGCTTTTGTTGGTTCATGTATTTTAGGACTTTTAGCGAGTTTACTTGACATAGGTAATGATTTAATAGATAAAACGAAGTCAACGGACACGAATTACATCGTCTTCAAGTTGATTCAGTTAATAATAGGTATCCTTATATTAGATTTTACAAGGCGAACAGTTAAAGTGGAACGCGTTGAAATCGCAGAATCAGAGCAACTCCAACCCTAACCCATTCCCCTTCCTCAACACCCACTTTCCATCCACAAACTCCGGTAATTTAAAGGGATTATTACTGGTTAAGAACGGCCCATCAAGGTCGGCAAAATCACATTGCGGGGCAAGGGTGGCACCGGCTAAGGCGGCGCAGCTGGTTTCGGTCATGCAGCCTATCATTACTTTCATGTTTAGCTCACGGGCTTTTTTGAGCATTTTAGTGGCTTCATACATCCCGGCGGATTTCATGAGCTTTATATTGATACCGTGGTAAACGTCTAAAGCCTTTTCTACATCCGCAAAACGCTGTACGGCCTCATCGGCTATGATAGGCAGCGGGCTGCGCTCGGTGAGCCAGGCGTTGCTGTCGATGTCGGTTTTTAGCATGGGTTGTTCTATCAGCACCACGCCCTGTTCCAATAGCCACCAGGTGAGGTCGAGGCTTTTTTCCAGGTCTGTCCAGCCCTGGTTGGCATCTACATACAGCGGCACATCGGTTACTGAGCGGATGGTTTGTATTAGCTCCTTATCATTATCGCGGCCAAGCTTTACCTTTATTATTTTGTAATCGGCCGCTTCCAGCACCTTTTGGCGCATGATATCGAGCGTATCAATGCCTATGGTAAAACTGGTTACGGGCATTTGTTCCGGCTTACTGCCTAATAATTGCCAGCAGGGTTGTTGTTTTAGTTTACCCTCCAGATCGTGCAGGGCAATGTCGATACCAGCTTTAATGGCCGGGTTGCCGGGGGCAAGGCTGTCGAGATAATCAATTATCGTTTCAAAATCAAAAGGATATTTAAACTGTCCGGCATCAACCTTCTTCAAAAATTCATTGGCGCTTTCATAAGTTTCGCCCATGTAAGGTACCATGGAAGCCTCGCCATAGCCTGTATACCCCTCATGTGCAATTTGCAGCAACATGACCGGCGTTGAGGTGCGCGAAAATTTGGCGATGGTAAACGTGTGCTTTAGCTGTAACTCGAAGGGTTGGTAAGTCAGTTCCATGTTAAATTCAAAGCTAAAATTTTCCGAATGGATTTCATACTTATCTTTGCGCCCATGCCGGCACAAATTTATCACCCGTTCGAAAAGTTCAACTTTAGTAACAGCACCTGCTTTTTAACGGGACAAAAATTAACATCAGAAGAAGAAAAGATACAGGTATTCCCGCAATGGCTCATGAGCCGTTACAATTTAGAAGACCAGCCCTTTAAGCTGCTTGATGAAAGCATGGCCACTTATAAAGACCTGAAGATACCTTGCGCCGCGCAGGTAAATGAGCAATATCTTGAACCGCTTGAAGCTGAAATTGCTGCAGCGTTTGATATAGGATACGACGCGGTAAAGGCACTGGACGAGCTTAAACTTTTTCAATGGGCAGGCAAGTTGCTGTATGGTATTATTTTCAACGAAATACAATCGGGCATAAAACTGCAGCACTCGCAGGGCGAAGAATTCAATATGTCGCAAGCCATCATCCATAAGTTCAATAACCTGCATTTAATGCTGCAAAGTATTGATCAACCTATATTTTTCGAAGACTTTAAGCCTTTCAGCGTGTTTTTATTTAAGGTTGATAATAATGAACAGGAGTTTGGCTACCGCGATGAAATAAATACCCTAACGTTCGCGCTCCGTATTAAAGATTTTGGGCTGGTTATCTGTTTGCAGGATAACGGAGCAAACCGGAACTATCACCGCGAGATTTTGGAAAAAATAGAAGGCCATACCCTGCATCCCATACAGTTCGAGGAATTCAGCGGGCGGGTATTTTATTCGGCCTACCTGTTCAATCGCCTGCCTGAATATAATGTTTTGCCTGTGGGCGAAGATATTTATATTGAAGCCATGCCTTTGCGTGGCATGAGCAGCAAGCCTTTGTTTGATTTTTGGAACAACAAAACCTACGGCCAGGTATTGGAAAGTTTCTGGAAAAATTGGGGCTTCCTGTTGTTGGAGATCATCAAAAACCCCGAGGAACCCATGAGCTTTTTATTTAATGCCGATGGTGATTTTATTGATGCAGGTACGATTGGATTAGCACGTTAGCCTGTGTTATAAAATTATTTGCTACCGACGGGTGCAATATTAAAGTAATGATGATGCCGCTTAGCGCGCCATATAAGTGCGCATCGTGATTAACATTATCGCGCGCATGTTTTGATGCGTAATGACAGTACAGCAAATATAAAGGGCCAAAAATAATAGCCGGTATACCAAACGGAATAGGCATAATTATCATTTTGATTGCCGGGTCGTATAAAATATAGGCAAAAATAACCGCGCTCACTGCGCCCGACGCACCAAGGCAACGGTAATTGTAATTATTTTTATGCTTAAATATTGTAGGTACATCACTCAATATTAAACTGGCTATGTATAATAAAGCAAATTGCCAGTGCCCCATCATCCGTTCTAAACCAAACGCAAAGAAATAATAGGAAAACATATTAAACAATAAATGCATCCAATCGCCGTGGATAAGTCCACTGGTAACAACTGTGTAAACCTTTTTTTTGCGATAAACGCTGTACGGGTGCAGAATAAGATTATCTAACAGGTGCTCATTATTAAACGCCATTATGGTAGTAATAATGGTAATAATAAATATTAGTGATGCTACGGGGGTTTGGATGAGATATTCTTGCATTTGGCGGTAAAGATGGAATTATTTTGCCATAATTTCATCCCGTATTTTTTTAGGGAGACTTTTAAGCACCAGCTCATAGGAGTGGTCAATCATATCGCGAAGCAGCTTTTCGGTTAGGTTTCCATCAGTATAAACCGTGTTCCAATGCACCTTGTTCATGTGGTAGCCGGGCTTAACCTCATTATAGCGCTCACGCAGTTCTACTGCCCATTCGGGGTCGCATTTAACATTAAAGCGGTTGCTTTGCTCAAGGCTGGTTAGTAAAAATAGTTTTTCGCCTACTTTAAAAACAAGGGTATCTTCGCCGAAAGGGAAGCCTTCGGTAACGCCGCTTTTTTGCAGGCAATAATCACGCAGTTCTTCTATATTCAAAAACCGGTACCTCTTATACGTTTGGTAAATGCCCGGATACGGCCAAAATCATACTTTACGGTAAAGCCTATTTCGCGGTATTGGTCGGGATTCTGGTTTTTGAAATGGCTCGGAGGGTCGTTGTAACCATCCAATCCTTCGCCAAAAACAACGGTGTGGGTGTATTGAATATCTATCCTTAAATAAGGTTCGTCATATTCATTATATATTTTAAACTCGTAACCCATGCGTATGGGTATGGCAATATTTATGCTATGGTCGCTACCGGGGAAAGTGTAAGTGCCCACAGCATACCCGGTATTAGTGTTAAGGTTGGTGCGTTGGTTCTGAACATTATCATCAATAAACCCTACACCCGAACCAAAATAAACGTTCTTCAATATTTCGTTAATGCCGCTGTAATAATAATCTATTACCTGGCCCAGTTGCAGGTCACCATGAACAAGCAGCCCCATGTAGTTGTTTCTAAACTGGCGCGCATACAGGTCAATTTCAGCACTTCCGCCGTTTAGCCTGCCCTTTTGCAGTTCTAAAGTAATAGGCAAATACGGGCTTACATAATAAGTAAAGTTTATATTAGCGTCGAGCGTATTGTTTTGTTTGGCCACGTTAGTGTAGCCGCGAATAATGCCCGCACCCACGCCAATACCCATAGGCATAAAGTTGTAATCGCCCTGCGCTTTTACTATAATTGAAGAAAATACTAAAACAAAAAGTAAAAAGTTTTTTTTCAATAATCCTGACTTATTCAAAATTTAAGCAATTTAGGTGAATAATATGTTCCTTAAACTAAAATAACATATCATCTAATATAATACTTTATATGGATTTTAACGAAATACTCAATTTTAATGTTTCACAGCGTTTTTTTCGCTACGTGATTATCGATACGCAGTCTGATCCGGCATCGGAAACTTACCCTTCAACCGCCAAACAAAAAAACCTGGGTAAAGTATTAGTTAATGAATTGCTGGAAATGGGCGTAGCCGATGCCCATATGGATGAGTTTGGCTATGTATATGCCACTATCCCGGCAAATACTGCGAAACCCAATGTGCCGGTCATATGTTTTTGCTCGCACATGGATACTTCGCCCGATTGCAGTGGCGAGAATGTGAAGCCCATCATCCATAAAAATTACCATGGCGAAGACCTTACTTTGCCTGATGATAACACCCAGGTATTAAAGATGGCTGAGCATCCCGACTTAAAAAACCAAATTGGCAACGACATTATCACCGCAAGCGGAACTACCTTATTGGGTGCTGATAATAAAGCGGGCGTGGCCGAAATTATGGACGCCTGTTATCACCTCATCAACCATCCTGAAATTAAGCATGGCGTTATTCGTATTTTGTTTACGCCTGATGAGGAGATAGGCCGCGGGGTTGATAAAGTTGATATACAAAAGTTGGGCGCGTTTGCGGGTTATACTATCGACGGTGAAAGCGCAGGTAACATGGAAAACGAAACCTTTAGCGCCGATGGCGCTAAACTTACTATACACGGAATAAGTTCACATCCCGGTTTTGCCAAAGGAAAAATGGAAAGCGCTATAAAAATTACCGGGCAAATAGTGGCCGCTTTGCCGTTAAACTTGTCGCCTGAAGGTACTGAGCTGATGGAAGGCTTTGTGCACCCGGTTGGCATATCGGGCCATGTGGAGCAGGCCACAATAGATTTTATCATTCGTGATTTTAACGAGGATAAGCTAACTGATCATGCCAATACAATACGTGAAATAGCTACCGATGTGTTAAAGCATTTCCCCAACTCAACTTATACTTTGCAGGTTAAACCGCAATACCGTAACATGAAAGTGATGCTCGACCAGCACCCGCAGATTGTTGAATATGGGATGGAAGCCATTCGCCGGGCGGGTATGGAGGCTAAGTTATGCAGCATACGCGGTGGTACCGATGGTTCGCGTTTGTCGTTCATGGGTTTGCCCTGCCCTAACATATTTGCAGGCGAACATGCTTTTCATGGCAAACAGGAATGGGTAAGCGTACAGGACATGCAAAAGGCCGTTGAAACCATTTTGCATTTATGTATGATCTGGGAAGAGAAAAGTTGATACTGTCTCAATTTAACAAGTGAGACAATACGAGACACCACGTTTAAAAGGCCCTCAAAACAGCTCAAAATCACAGGTTTTGAACTTAAAAATCGTCGAAAAACACTAAAAACCGCGGCTTTTTTAAGCCCAAAAATGGCGAAAAACGGTCGTTTGTTACTCGAAAAATAGCCAAAATCATTACTTTTCAACCTATTTTTTGATGAAAAACAGCCAAATTTTGCTTGTTTCGATGCATAGTGTCTCAAAATGAGACACCAAAAATCTCCCTTACCGTGGGAGATTTAGAGAGGGTTTTCCGCCAGCAGATCATCCGTCAGCTTATCAAATTCATCAACAAATGCGGTGTAATAATCACCTGTGCCGGGGCCACTAAAACCGGTATGTATTTTACGCACATCGCCTTTTTTATCGATAATGATAGTAGTCGGGAACCCTTTAAAATCAGCCAGCATAGGCAGGCTTTTCTGCGGGTCGCCACGCTGAGGGGTATAGCCGGTAATCAATAGCGGGTACTGGATATTAAAATGTTCTTTCAATTGCTGTAAAGTGTGCTGTGATTTGGCAAAATCCGTTGTACGTTCGTAAGCCAGGCCGATCACCTCAACGCCCTTCGGGTGATATTTTTGGTAATAACCACCGGTTATAAACGCTGTTTCGTCCATGCAATTTGGGCACCATGAGCCTAATAGTTGTACAATGACCACCTTATTTTTAAACCGTGCATCGCTTAGCGAAACATTATGCCCGTTCAGATCTTTAAAAGTGAAAGCGATCTTGTTATAACCTGGTTTTAAATAGGTAAGCGAATAGGCATCGGGCAGTTTGGCGTTCTCGTTCCTTACCGCCGCCCAATGGTCAAGGCCCGAATAGCCTGAATACATCCTGCCGTCGCTCAAAGTATTATCATCATTAATTTTAGCGGTGAAGATAAAGGCATGCCCGCCGTCAAAGGTCGATAGATACAAACTATCGCCTGAAACGCTCCCTTGCAAAAAGCGGTAATCGCCGGTGGTGGTTAAAAATGTGCCTGTTAATTCAGCGCCGTTTTGTTTAAACTCGCCAACTGTTGTATCAGGCCTGCCGTCATTATCAAATACAGCTGTCCAGCGGCCCGTTATGTTGTGGGTGGTCGCAGCAGGAGATTTAAAAAAGCGGTAATCAGTATTGGGCTGTGCCACAAAATCCATAACAGCATCAGTAACACCTAAGTGCTTTATCCATTTGCCCACTAAAAAATTGGCTTCCAGGCGCAGTTTAAATTCCGAATCGAACAAAGGCATGTGTATCAGCATTGAATCATCCTTGAATTTTATGTCCGTCACTTTTAAACGCTCCGAACCATTCATTATGGTTATCAATGGCACGCCTGCCGTATCACTCAAAATAAAATTAAAAGGCAGGTTATTGCCAGTAGATGTTTTCAAAACACCCCGCCAGGTACCCAGCGTTAATTTGATTTGGGCAAATGAGCTGCTTACGAATAAAGAAAGTATTATTATGAGCAGGGCTTTGTTTTTCATATTGATGCAAAAATCAAATGTAAACAAAACCTATGCTACTATTTCAGCACCTCGCGGGATATGACAATCTTCTGAATTTCAGAAGTGCCTTCATATATCTGGGTTATTTTTGCATCGCGCATCATACGTTCCACATGGTATTCTTTTACAAAACCATAGCCGCCATGTATTTGCACAGCCTCGATGGTGGTTTTCATGGCAACTTCCGATGCAAACAGCTTTGCCATGGCGCTGGCCTGCCCGTAGGGTTGGCCGTTATCTTTTAACCAGGCAGCACGTAAACATAACAAACGCGCGGCCTCAATTTCGGTCGCCATATCAGCCAGTTTAAATTGTATGGCTTGCAGGTCGGATATGGTTTTGCCAAATGCCTTGCGCTCCTTTGAGTAGGCCACAGCCAGTTCATGCGCACCCGAGGCAATGCCCAGCGCCTGCGAGGCTATGCCTATGCGGCCGCCGTCAAGCGTGCTCATGGCGAATTTGAAACCAAAACCATCCTCGCCTATGCGGTTTTCTTTGGGCACCTTTACATCGGTAAACATTAGCGAGTGGGTATCAGAACCGCGTATGCCCAGCTTATTTTCTTTTGGCCCTACGGTAAAGCCTTCCATCCCGCGCTCAACTATCAGCGCGTTTATGCCGTGGTGCTTTTTAGCGGCATCGGTTTGCGCAATTACCAGGTAGGTTGATGCCGAGTTGCCGTTGGTTATCCAGTTTTTGGTACCGTTAAGCAAATAATGGTCGCCCATATCAATGGCGGTGGTTTTTTGCGAGGTAGCATCAGAGCCGGCTTCCGGCTCCGACAGGCAAAACGCCCCTATCTTTTCGCCGGTAGCCAGTGGCACCAGGTATTTTTGTTTTTGTTCTTCGGTACCGTATTTTTCCAGCCCATAGCAAACCAGTGAATTATTTACCGAAACAACTACCGAAGCCGACGCATCGATCTTCGACAATTCTTCCATTACCAGCACATACGATATTGCATCTAAACCGCTGCCGCCATATTGAGGCGATACCATCATACCTAAAAAGCCCAGCTCGCCCAGCTTCTTTATCTGTTCAGCGGGAAATTTCTGGTGCTCATCGCGTTCAATAACACCGGGTTTAAGTTCGGTTTGGGCAAAATCGCGCGCGGCCTGCCGTATCATTTGTTGTTCTTCCGATAATTCAAAATGCATGGGTTATAATTTAGCTTGCGGTCAAAAATAATATTATGCGTGCATAGTAAAAAATTAAACATAAAAAAGAGACAGATATTTTAATTCCCTCCCACGGGAGGGTGTGGCGGGGAAGGGTTGTACGCCTGATAAAACCCATCCATACAAACCTCCATAGTAATGAAATTCTTAAAGTTCAGAAAGAATGACCCGTAGGGTCTACCGCTTTGTAGAAAAAAAATAACAAATAAGAATTTTGCCTCGTAGAGGCTACCCACCAACTTCAGGTATTGTTTTTACCCTCCTTGTGTGCAGCAAAGGGAGGGTCGACGAGCGAAGCAATGTCGGGGCGGGTATATGGCGTGAGATAGGTCGCCACGAGGCATTCGAAAAGGGGCCAACAAAAAAAGAGAGCTCTTTTGAAGCTCCCTTTCCCCTAATTAATTTAAACTATTGATTAAACCCAAAACAAAGAACAAAAATACTCAGCTTGGGTGTCTGAGAATTCATTTTTAATAGGTAGATGTTTTTCACATGTTCTACATAGGTAAATGCAGGACCGTATTTCTCTAAACAAATCTAAAGCCATAAATTCTATATTGCCAGTTTTCATTTATTTCGGCTCTGTAAAAAAATCATTACACACAGTTAAATATTGGGCTTATAGTAACAAAACCCTTAAAATCAACCAATTTTTCATTTTCGCATATTTCAATTTAAATTCTTTATTTTAGGTTTGAATATGTTTACCAGTTATTTCATCCTACGAAAAAAACTATACACTTTCCATTTTTACATACAGCACTGTATTTAATTGCATACAAAACCATACCCCAAAATGAAAGCAACATCAATTATTATGGCAATGGCTATCGGCGCTTTTGCTACACTTACCCTAAACTCATGCAAGCAAAAAACTGATACTGTTGTAGTCAACGACCCCGTTAACACCGATCGTGACACTACTGTTAAGCCCGGCGACGATTTTTTCCAGTATGCCAACGGCTCCTGGATCAAAAAAAATCCTATCCCTGCTGCATATTCGTCATGGGGCGTGGGCGACCTGGTGGAGGAAGAATTGCGCGACAGGCTGAAAAAAATTAATGAGGATGCCATGGCAGCTAATGCACCGAAAGGCAGCAATACCCAAAAGATAGGCGATTTTTATTTTTCGGGCATGGATACGGTTAACATTGAAAAACAAGGGTTATCGCCACTGAAGCCTGAACTTGATAAAATTAAGGCTATTTATGATGTTAAAAGCCTGATTGATGAATTTGCGCACCTTGCTACAATAGGCGTAACAACCCCCATTGGCACTTATGTTGGGCAGGATGAGAAGAACAGCGATAAAATGGTATTGCACCTGGGCCAGGATGGCATTGGCCTGCCAAACCGCGATTACTATTTCAATACCGACCCGCACAGCGTTACTATCCGTAACGATTACCAGCAAAAGCACCTGCCTACGCTTTACATGTTATCGGGCTTAACCCCTGCCGAAGCCACCTTGGCAACAGCAAAAACTTACGCCTTAGAGAAATTTTTAGCCGACAGTTCGCGCAAGCTGGAAGACCTGCGCGACCCATATCATAATTATAATAAAATGACCGTTGCCGGGCTTTCAAAACTGGCCCCTGCTATCGATTGGAAATCAACGTTTGAAAAAATGATGTTCAAAGGGGTGGATACGGTTATTGTAGGCCAGCCAGAATATTACCGCGCTTTAAATAAAGCGCTTACTGCCTATAGCCTGGCCGACTGGAAAAATTATCTTACAAAAAACCTCATCAGCGAATATGCCGGCTGCCTGAGCAAACCGTTCGATCTGGAAGCTTTCCGCTTTTACGGAACCGTATTAAATGGCAGCACAGCACAGTTGCCCCGCTGGAAACGTGTACTGAACCGCGAAAATGGTTTGATGGGCGAAGTACTGGGGCAGATATTTGTAAAACAATATTTCTCCGAAAAAACAAAAAAACGCTACGTGGATATGGTTGAGGCCATGCGTGATGCCTTTAAAGAGCACATTCAAAAGCTGGACTGGATGAGCGAACAAACCAAGGAAAAAGCGATAGATAAATTATCAAAGGTAACGCCTAAAGTGGGCTACCCCGATAAATGGAAGAATTATTCAAGCTTAACTATCGACCGCGGGCCGTATGCTTTGAACGTGATGCGCGCAAATACCTTTGAATACCTGTTCCAGGCAAACAAACTGGGCAAGCCCGTCGATCGCACCGAATGGGGCATTACACCACAAACTTATAACGCTTATTATAACCCATCAAACAACGAGATAGTATTGCCTGCCGCGCAATTCACCATACCCGGCATAAAGGATGAGGATGTGGACGATGCCGTTGTTTATGGCTATGCCGCTGCCTCGGTAATTGGCCACGAAATGACCCACGGCTTTGACGATGACGGTCGTCAGTTCGACGCTAAAGGCAATTTAAAAGAATGGTGGCTGCCTGCCGATTCGATAAATTTTACCAAACGCACAAAAATGATCATCGATCAGTTTAGCGCTTATGATGTATACGGCCAACATGTTAACGGAAAAGCCACACAAGGTGAAAACATTGCCGACCTTGGCGGACTGGCTATAGGTATTACTGCCTTTAAGAAAACGCAGCAATATAAAGACAACAAAGCTATAAATGGACTTACACCAATGCAACGCTTCTTTTTAGGCTATGCTTTAAGCTGGATGGAAGAAGACCGCAAGGAAAGCCTTTTGAGCCAGATATTAACCAACGAGCATTCGCCCGCGTTCCTGCGCGTGAACGGTCCCTTCAGCGACCTCCCCGAATTCTACGAAGCCTTTGGTATCAAAAAAGGCGACAAAATGTGGGTTGACCCGGATAAGCGGGTGAAGATATGGTAGGGGTTTAGAGATTAGTTAAAAAGGTCAAGCCCCCGTGCGATTCCCTCCCTTGGGAGGGGAAGGGTCTATCGAACTATACAATAAAATGGTCAAAATCATCCCCTATAATCCAAAATTAAAAGTCCTCGCCCGAAAGCTCAGAAAAGACATGACTTTTGGCGAAGTGCTTTTATGGAACGAACTCAAAGAAAATAAATTCTGGGGCTTTGACTTCGACAGGCAGCGCTGTATAGACAATTACATAGTGGATTTTTATTGCAAGGAACTAATGCTGGCGATAGAAATTGACGGAATGTCACATAATCATGAAGAAGCATTTTTAAAGGATGAAATCAGGCAACAGAAACTGGAAACCCTTGGAGTTAAATTTATAAGGTTTTCTGAATCTGAAGTGAAATATGATATGATGAATGTAATAATGGGTATTGAAAGCGGAATATTAGAAATATTAAGATCAAACCCTGACACAAATCTGCCTAAAGATTTTGATATGAATTTATTGAATAGTTAAAGCACTTTAACAGCCCATTTTTCCCAATTCCCTCCCCTGGGAGGGGTGCGGCTGACAGTGAAGTGGCAGGGAGGGGTTTAATGAATATAACCAGGCGGCGAAACCCCTCCCTTCACCCTCCCAGGGGAGGGAATCGCACAGGCCCGGCTTTCTTTTCACACTAATTGCTACCTTCGTCCCCATGCAAATTATACATACCTTGCAGCAATGGTGGCAGCAGCAAAGCCTGCTAGAGGTAATTGGTGTAATAACCGGGTTAGTATGCGTTTATCTTGCTGCAAAGAATAACATTTGGAACTGGCCCATTGCCATTGTAAGCGTGGGTATTTACATTTTTATTTTTTTCGATAGCCACCTATATGCTGATATGGGCTTGCAGGTTTATTTTATGGCGATGAATATTTACGGCTGGTATTACTGGGCCAAAAAGCCTGCGGATGAAAATAAGATACCCGTAGCTATTATTACCTGCAAAGAAATAATATACTCTGTAATAGCCATCATCATATTTACCGTTATTTTAGGTACAGGCTTAAAATATACGCCTGCTTCTTATCCATATATCGATAGCTTTTGCACCGCCTGTAGCCTGGTGGCCCAGGTGTTTTTAGCGCGAAAAGTATTGGAAAACTGGCTGATATGGATATTTGTTGATATAGTTTACGTAGGCGTTTACATTTTCAAAGGATTGGATCTGACAGCAATCATGTATGCCATCTATGTAGGTATAGCACTGTTAGGCTATATCGATTGGAAAAAAGACTACAAAAAACAATTACAACAACCTTCTTAAAAACTTACGAAGTTTCAGAAACCTCGTAAGTTTTTAAGAAGGTTGATTTCTTATCTTCCTGGAACAAACCGCAGGGTTTTTAACCACGGCAGGTCTTTAGCTCCTTTAAAAGCTGTGATTTGCTTACAAACTATATAGTACTTGTGTGCCTTCAGGTCGGGAAGTGCTTGTAATATTATTTGTGCCGATACCTTTTGTTTACCTGCTTTAAAGTTGATAGTGCCTTCGCCTACTGCCTTACCTTTATTGCTATCCATCAGCACTTCAATTTTGTAGCTTGCTGCCATACCCTTACCAAAGCCATTAACCTCAATGCCCTTAATACCTGCAAGGCTTATTTTACCCACACCAAAGCTACCGGTATCAGCAGGGAAAATAAGGTAATGCTCTTTTAATGAGTCCTTATCCGCAAACCCATATCCTTCCGAAAATTCGGCAGCATCCATTATGCTGCTGCGCAACGATACCATATTTGCAGCCGATAACGCCCGTATACCGGGGCCGCCATTATCGGTATAATCAGCGGTGAGCTCAAATAAAGTATTTAACGGTTGCTTTTGATCAGGCTTCGGTAAAATACTGCCCGATGCCGGCAATGATTTGGCCTTTTTCGCCGTATCAGCCAGTGTCAGTATCCATTTAACTATCGATGTAGCATCTTCTATCTTCAACGCCGGGTGCGCCGACATGGCTACCTCGCCCCAATGCCCGCTGCCGCCTTTAATTATTTTCAGCGGTAAAAGCACCGTTGCATCGGGATTTTTAAAATAGCGTTTAGCAACGTTCTTAAACGCAGGCCCTATGGAAGTTGAATCTATTTTATGGCACGATTTACAATCCAGCGATAACATTAGGTTTTTACCCAATGTAGTTTGCGAAACCAGTTGGTCGCCCAAAACAGGCGCGGCAAACAGGCTGAACTCATACTTGGTATTCACCACAAGGTTATTCATATTCACCTTGTCGCCATTATCAGTAACATTCACCTTATATGTAACCGGCTTGCCGGGGAAATAAAATTGCTGGTTGCCCTGCAAGGTTATATCTATCTTCGGCTGTTCATTACCCGCATAAATGCTTACCACATCACTTTTGGTCGATGCCTTATGGCTGTCATATACACGTACGCTCACATCATAATCGCCCGGCTGATTAATGGTGTATTGAAGCGACGGTGTAGTAGTTTCCTTTTTATTCGGGCCGATGGACCATTCATAGGTCATTGCGTCGTTTTCCGGATCCCTGGCTTTTACAGTGGCATTCAATACAAATGGCAGGTTACCTGTCCGTTTATTCACCTTCAGATCGCTAACAGCAGGGGGACGGTTCCCCGGTAAATAATCCAGCCTGAATAACCCCGCTTCAGGGTTACGTGTGAACCAGCCGTTGCCATATTCCAGCACGTAAATACGCCCATCGGGCCCCATTTCCATATCTATCATGCCGTTGAATTTGGTATGTTCCATAAAGGCTTCCATGTGATCATAATCGCCGTTTGGTTTCAACGTAACCGCCTTTATCCAGCCGCGGATAAAGTCATACATAAAAAATTTACCATCGTAATATTCGGGGTAGCGTGTGCTGTCCGGGTAATCGTCATAATTATACGTAGGCCCTGCCATAGCCGTGCGACCGCCCGTGCCCAATTGCGGGAATTCCTTCGATGCGCCATAAGGGTACCATATAAATGCCGGTTGTGCAGGCGGCAAATACATCAGGCCGGTATTATTGCGCGATTCATTCACCGGTTTTGCCGGGTCATAAGCCGGGCCATCGGCATTGGTAGCATAATTATGGCGATGATAAGCGTAATTATTCGCCACAAACAGCGGCCAGCCAAAGTTACCGGCTTTACGGGCCTGGTTCACTTCGTCATAACCCATCGGGCCGCGGGTGGTAAGGCTGTCGGCCTGCGCGTCGGGGCCAACCTCGCCCCAATACAGGTAGCCTGTCTTTTTATCAAACGATATACGGTATGGGTTCCTGTCGCCCATAATATAAATTTCGGGGCGTGTTTTCGCTTCGCCTTTAGGGAACAAGTTACCATCAGGTATGCTATAAGTACCGTCGCTGTTAATCTTTATGCGCAATATCTTCCCACGCAGGTCATTGGTATTAGCGGCAGAACGGCGCGCATCATAAGGAAAATGCCCCGGCCTGTCATCCATCGGCCCGAAAGAGTGGGTTGGGTATTTTTCACCGTTCATCTCATCAAACGGCGTAGAATTATCACCTACCGAAAGGAATAATTGGTCATCATTCCCAAATGTTAATGAACCCGCTGTATGGCAGCAAATATCCCTGTCGGTCTTAACTTCTAATACTACTTTTTCTGTTTTTGTATCGATGGTATCATTCTTAAACTCAAACCTCGAAAGCCTGTCGACACTCTTCCCTACCGGTGAATAATAAATATATACAAAATGGTTACTGCTAAAATCAGGATCAGGAGTTATGCCCAACAAGCCTTCTTCGGTATTGGCTTTTGTCGAACGGTAATACACATTCAAAAACCCCACCTGTTTTACTTTGTGTGTGGCATTATCAAACTTTAATATTTCGCCCCTGCGCTGTACTATCAACACATCCAAAGTAGGTAGTATGGCCATTTCTGTAGGCTCAAAAAACTCGCCTTGCGTTAATACCGTTTTTACAAACCTGTTTTCTTCAGGCTTTGCAATCGATTGTTTTTTTTGACAAGAAAAAAATGTGCCTGCAACTATAGCCACAAACAGCACCCCAGCCAGTCGTTTTGTTGAATGATTATTGCTCACTATTTTAAATTTTGGTAAATGGTTTTAAAAGTGCACTAACTTAACTATTTATCAATTTAATATGAAACTGTAACATCATATTTTACAGAATTATTCAGCCTGCAGGTTTTTAACCTGTGCCCTGTATGGCTTGGGCAATATCATTTTTATCACAACATCGCCTAATCCAAATTTACGGCCCAACTTATACATCCATAAAAGCGGCCTGATGAACTGTACTTTCCCCAGCGAAAGCATTTGCCGTACCTTCTCAGGTACTATCATCACCTGCACCCCTTTCAATATTTGGTAACGCGCGTAACCTAAATGCTTTAGGTATTGCATGTACAGGTCGGTGGTAAAATCGCTGTAAACGGTGTCATTGTGCAGGTGGCTGTTGTGTGCTGTCACCCAATCGTTATAACTTTCAGGCAGTCCGGTAAGTCCCATCCTCATCCCTACGCGGTAAAAGGCATCAAATATTTCCTCCTTTTCATCAGCAGTAAGCTTATGTTTCAATACCTCGAACGAAGTTACCGAATAATAGATCAGCATAAATAAAACATCGCGATAAGCCCAGTCGGGAATTTGGGCGTGGCGGTTTTGTTCAACGGTTTTATGTATGGCAGTGATCTGGTCGATGGCACGGTTAGCGGCATCCATTTCCGAAAAAATAATCCTGTGCGAGTAAACCACCGTCGAAAACAGCCTCCCCAATGGGTCAGCAGGCAAGCGGCCCGTAAAATAAAGCCAGTCCACGGCCTTATTCACCGCGAACTCTGCCGCAGCCCCCGCGAAAATAAACAGCACCGTATCAGGGCTGCCCCAAATCTTCCGCACTATTGAGTTTTTAGCTGTGAAGTATTCCATTACCTTTCCGCCCTTAATTTTATTGAACTGGCAAACCTGTTTTCCAATATAACTACTAAAATAATACCCAGCGTGTACATCAGCATATCCATCCACGAAAATGATGTGCCCATAATGAGCCTGGCCGTTTTTGAATATTCAAGGCCAATGACCCTGATGAGATGAAAATATTGCGACACCTCAACCACATAAGCAAACAACAAAACTGCAATGGCAGTGGTTTTTACCGCTGTATTAATAAAAGTTTTTACCAAGCAATATATCAATATCACAACGAAAAGATCGCCCACAAAAGGCCGAACGATAATATCGTGGAAAAAACAGCCAATGGCCACCTCAACAATAAACAGTAGCACGGTTAACCCAAAATACTTTGTGCTAAACTCCATAACCTGTTTTTTCCATTCTTTCAATTTTCCGTATCATACGGTAACAAGGCAGCAACACCGCCAGCGCCACTACGCCAAACATACAGTCTATCAACCGCCAGAAAATGGGAATCCCTCTTATCTCCCCTGCTATAAACGCTAAAGGGAAGATAGCTATTGCCGCTATCATGCCAAATTCAATAACCCAGCTATTTTTAAGTGGGTCTTTTAGCGGGCCAAGGAACAATACCCCCAACATAATATGCGCGAAGGCCAGCCAGTCGGTTCCATAACTTAAATAAGGATAATTTTGGTTGATATACTTCACTGCCTGGTAAACCGCGGCAAGCCATTGCTGCCATATGCTGCCCGGATATTGGGGCGACTGCGCCAGCCAGCCCAGCTCCGTTTCTATCGGAAAAGCCGTTAGCCCACTGATAAGAAGTCCCGCTATCATTATCCATATACAAAGCCTTATGCGGCGGGTGAGTTTTGTTTTTATTGGTATCATAGTTTTAATTTTTTGTTATCCTACTTATGGATATGTCATTCCTTACTATAGCCCTTGTAGTGTTGTCACTAACAAACACATCATTGCCCCGTCCCGGTTCATTTACCAGTATGTTAAATTCAAACCATCTGCATAGCCTCCGGCGCCGTAATGCTCTCAATTGTTTTCAGGTATTTCCCGTCCATCTTCCGTATATAACTGCCAAATGTGTTACCACCCGCCCTAAATATTTTGCGGTGCGCAAACCAAACCAAAGCCGATGTGCAGAAGAAAAACAGTTTATAAAAAGGCCTGCGCAAACTTTTGCCCAACATATTCCGACAAAAAAATATAGTAGCCAGCCGTTCCGTTTGAAAGGTGATGTGATAGGCTTCGTCAATCAGTATATCGGTGCATATTTGCTTTAACAGCGCGCAGCCCGTAGCATCTTTAAGCGATTGGTAAAATATTTGCGCTGTACTTTCAACCACTATTACGGCAAGTGTCCAGGCCTCCATGCTGGTGTTCATATACCTTATCCTGCGGAAAAGCGTATCGCCCCAGTCCTTTTGTATCCGCGGCTGGCCCATCGCGTCAAGGTACCGGCCCAGGTTATTGCCGTGTTTCTGTTCTTCCTTTATAAAAAGCCTTACCGCGCTAACATAGTACAGGTCGCCAATGCGTTCCGCATACTTTGTCGATGCCATAATGAGGTTCTTCCCTTCCGATGTTTCGCCCAATTGCCACGCCTGTAACGAGCGCAGTATGGTGCCTGTTTCCTGTTTGGTTAACTGCGGTTTTAAGTTCCAGTCAACGCGTTGGTGTAATGCATTCGCCTTGAAATACTCTATCCAGTTTCTGCTTGTTTGCATAGTTGTTTTTAGTTTGAAGGTAGTTAGGTGTCACCCTGAGGCTCTCGAAGGGTGAGCGTAAAGGCCATTGCCCTCATGCATCGAGAGCCTCCATAACACCCTTTTGGGATCTGTATATAATCGTTCTCACCAACAAGCACCCGCTACTGCCTGTCCCAGTTTATCTTCCTCGAAAAATACATCAGCACCGCTATGATAATAAACAGCGCTATACTGCCTATCAGCAGCGCCAGGTCTTCCAATTGAATGATGACGAAAATAAACGTGTAAAAAAACGACAGTATCACCGCGAACAACCCCGCCGCCTTTTTATTCTTCAGCAACGACGCGATGAAAGTGGTCACCAGCCCCACCGTTGCTGCCGATGCTATCACGTAGGCCCACATAAATCCTATCTGTTCCGAGAACGACAGCAGCAATATGTAATAAACTATCATAGCCGCGCCGATCAATATATAGTTGAAGGAATGTATTTTTTGTTTGCGGATAAGCTCGGTAAGGAACAGCGAGATAAACGTTAACAGCACAATCAATATGGCATATTTACTGGTGCGCGTAGTCTTTTGATATTCATCAACCGGCAGGCGCAGCTTTACCCCGAATATGGCATTCTCCTGCCTTTTTTCATTATTTAATAGCGAATCCGCACCCGACCATTGCTGCGGGAACACGCCATTGTAATATAGCATTCGCCAGTGCGCCTTAAATCCTTTATCGTTAATATCGCTGTTATCAGGCAAAAAGCGCCCGTCAAAACTCGGGCTTGCCCAATCGCCCTTCAATTCTACATCGGTAGTTTTTCCCAGTTGCAAAAAGCTCAGTTCATCGGTGCCGGTAAGGTCGAGCGAATAGCTGAACGGCAGGTTATCTAAATTTTCTTTGGATAGGTCAAGGTTTACCTGTAAGCCATCAGCAAACAGCGCCTGGTTATTAAAGGCAGGAGTTGCTGTCGCGATGATGCTTCCCGCCTTTACAACAGGGTTGGTTTTTAATCCTTTCAGGTCTGATATACCGAACGTCAGCTTCGCTTTATCAAGCAGCAACTGGTTGGTGTTAAGCCCTAATGCAGCCAGGTCGGCTTTGGTAAAATTACCAGTTACTTTTACCGTGGTTTTATACACCACAGCCTCAAATATTCCCCGGTGCCTGATGTCCGAATGTTCATCCGCTTTAATGCTCAGCGCGTTGGGCGATACGTATAAGTTCTGTATGCCCTGTTTTGTTACTATTTTGCCATCATTACCCACCTCGTTTACCTGCACATTATAAGGTATTACCAGCACAGGGCCCTTTATTACCTGGTTGCCTGCAAAGTTGTATGCTATTTCATTCACCACTTCATCCTGCCGCCCGGCGCGTTCGGTAATAAGGTTGTTTATTAACGATGACGGGATAAGCAATACCAATACCAGCATCCCAATAAAAATTAATTTAACGGTAACCGACTCCTTGAGCCAGCCCATAAACCCGGTGGGTTTTTCTTCTTCGTTTAACATATTGATCTAATAAAAAGTACTTTGTATTTCAAAGTGATTATTCAAAAAAAATATCACCCCTTTTGTTGTTTAATTAAATTTTCAAGCGCAGCCAAATGTTTTTTAAAAGCAGCTATGCCAGCAACTGACGCCCGGTAGCTGGTATTCGGCTTGCGTCCTAAAAACGATTTGGTCATGGTAATATATTCCTCCTTCTCCAGCGCTTTTAAATGCGAGGCCAGGTTGCCGTCGGTTACGGCCAGCAGTTCCTTTAGCGAGTTAAAATCATAACTCTCGTTGGCAGCCAGCACGCTCATGATCTGCAGGCGCACACGGTTCTCAAAAGCCTTATCAAAATTAGTTAGCGTTATTTTCACGTTCGTATTTAAAGTACATTATGCTGCCATATAAAATGTGCATCACCCCAAAACCCAATGCCCAAAACAACAGGTCGAAACCCGGTATCACCATGGCCAGCAAACCTAAAATAATTTCAGTTACACCCAGCCATTTCACATCGCCGTAAGTGTACTGGCTCGCCGCAGTCAAAGCCAGGCCATAAAATATAAGGCAGGATGGCGCTATGATATGGTAATATCCATGTGCAAACAATACCAGGATAAAAGCGCCCCCGGTTAATAACGGCAATAAACCATTTTTTAATAAAGCACGGCTGCTTTGGTTCCATACCGTTTGGCCTTTTCGGGCAGCATTGCGCATGGTTAGCCAAATACCTGTAGATATGGAGAGGATAAGCACTACCACCGCTATAGCAAAAAATATCAGCTCAATATCAGCAGGCAGCTCACTTTCATTCAGCAGCATATAAGCCATACCCGCCCCCGCCAGCGCATAAATGCCAGCTAATATGCCCGACAACCCGCTGAGCGAAATAAACTTGGTCGAGCGTTCCATTATTTTTTTGATGGAACTGAGCTCGTCGTATAGGTCTTTATCTTCCATATAAAGTACTTTGAGATACAAAGTAAATAAATGGAATTGAGATTTGCAAGAAAAACATCAGCAAAAGTACAACCATCAAAAATTACGGCAGTGCGAGGAATAAGCAGGGCAGTGCGAGCGAATGATGAAGCAATCTCATTATCACAATTATATATTTTGATCTAAAGCTATTTAAATTACTAAACAATGTCATGTTTGAATCAGCTTATATCTACAGTTATTTCAATATATACTTAGAATTGTACATATTTGATTTTTAATTACTAATATGGAATTAAGGTCACTTACCATAGAAAATTTCAAGTGCTTCAAATCAAAGGTTAAAATTGATTTAGCAAAATTAACATTACTTACTGGTCCAAACAGTAGCGGCAAGAGTTCAATAATATACAGTTTACTTGGTTCAATTCAATCGGGCGAATTTCCTTTTCAGTTTTCTCCGAACGGGAAATACGTTAATATGGGCGATTTTAAAGAAATCGTTTATAATCACCGCAGTAAAGACAAAATTAAAATATCATATTCTTTTAAAGGTTCAAAGGTTAATAAGATAGATACTATCTGGGTGGAGGATATAAACAATAATTTACCCAAATTATATAGTTTAAAAGTCAATGCAGTAGATTTTAAATTATTCATAAAGCAACAGGGAGATAAATTTGCTGTTGATTTCGATTATGATCCCGATAAGGATCCGGTAAATAAGATTATTTCACGGGACTTCTATAAAAAATTCAGTGATTTTCTTGTTGAATCAATAAACGTAACTGTCAAAGAATCTACTAGAAAAAAAAGAAAACACAATAATGAAGAAGACCCTTCTGTTTTTTTTGAAGAGATTCATTCTAAATTAGAAATCAAAGGGCTAATCGTCGATAAGCTACCATTTATAAAACCAATTCTCAAAGAAAAAGGGACCTTTAAGCTTAAACAAATCATTGAATCGGTTTTAAACGCTTTTACGGAATATGATAACAGTATAAATTTTATTAGTTCTTTCAGACTTCATCCCGACAGGACATATTTGGAGCAAACTAAATCCAAATTAAAAGTAAATAATTATGGCGATGGGTATCTTGATCAAATAATTTATTGGGAAACAAAGGATAAAAATAAATTCGATGAACTTATTAGAGTCGTAAAAGCTTTAAATTTATTAGAATCTATTAAATCAAAGAGATTAGAGGGTGGTAGATATGAAATTTCCGTTCAAGTTAAAAGAGGGGGCGTTCATGCATCGTTAAGTGATGTTGGTTTTGGAATTTCCCAGTTTCTTCCAGTGCTTGTTGCTGATTTGCAATTATCTAAAAATTCAACATTGTTTGTTGCCCAACCTGAAATACATCTTCATCCAAGCATTCAATCTTCTTTTGGAGATTATCTTATAAATAACATTAAAGGAGAATCAAAAAGATATGTAATTGAAACACATAGTGAATATCTATTGAATAAAATTCGATTAGCAATTGTCAAAGGTGAAATCACAGAGAAAGATGTTAATGTTTTATTCATAGATGATAATACTATGGAGCATACAATTAACAAACTTGTGTTCACAAAAAATGGCGAAATTTTAAACGCACCAAGTAATTTTTTCACAACATACATGATAGATGTAATGCAAATAGCAATACACGCAGCAGAATAATGAAACGGGATTTATATATTGACAATAACATAGCTAGCAAATTTTCAAATCCTCAAGATAAAGAATATATAAAACTTACAAAATGGCTATTAAATTTCGATGTCAACGATACAAAAAATAAAGATCAATATGCGCATTTAATGGTTTCGCAGAAATTGCTAACAGAATATCTTAGATCTTCGCAAAATTCTAAAAGCAATACATCTATTCCAATCATAATTAATAAGTTGCTAAGTGAAGGTCGATTAATAATTATTTCAAACGATGCAATAAAAAAATTTCGTTCCGCGTATTTTACAAAAGCGATAGAAAAAAGATTAAGATGTAATGAAGAAGATAGAAATCATATTCCATTAGTTCTCTTATCTGACAGAAAATATGCTCTTGCATATGATATAAGCCTTACTCATGATCTTAAAAAATTCCCTGGATTTACTGTTTTTGTCGAAAAAAGACCTGAAAAATTACCGTATGATAAATAATTTTCCCATTTTATTGAGGAATCAAATCTAACCCGCTATCCGTAGATTCCATCTACGTACACCATATGCATGTAGCCTGCAACCACACCCCAAAATCTGTACATTTACCCTTACTATGAAAAAGTTATTCTTAACCCTGGTAACGGTTTGCCTGTTAATATCCGCAAATGCGCAAAACGGCATAAACACAAAAACAACCCGGCAGTTATGGCTTGCCTATATGGATAAAATAGCCCGGCCGGTAATGGAAAACATTGCCAGCGACAAGCTAAAGCTGAACATGCCCGTTGAGCTGTCGGAAAGGATTGATAACAAAGAAACCCGGTCGAAGGTCGCCTGGCTCGAAGCATTTGGCCGTACACTAAGTGGCATTGCGCCCTGGCTGCAACTGGAAGGCGGCAGCAATGCCGAAATAAAACTCCGCGACCAGTACCGCAAGTGGGCATTACAGGGTATAAGCAACGCGGTAAACCCCGCGGCTAAAGATTACCTGCAATGGACGGGCGGGCAGCCGCTGGTCGATGCATCATTTGTTGCGCTGGCCCTTGTCCGCGCGCCATGGCTGTGGGAGCATCTTGATACAACTGCAAAGCAACAACTAACAACTGTTTTAAGGTCAACACGCGCTACAGTACCGGGGTACAGTAATTGGCTATTATTCAGCGGCATGATCGAAACCTTCTTCTGTAAGTATGGCTTAGCGTACGACCCTGTAAGGATTGACTATGGCATCCGCGAATTTACGCAGCACTGGTATGTTGGCGATGGCATGTATTCCGATGGCATGGATTTTCACCTCGACTATTACAACAGCATTGTAATACAACCCTACCTAAGCACCATACTCGATGTAGTGAACGAAAAGCGCCATACCTATACCCGGCAGGCAGAAACAGTAAAGCTCATCGGCCAGCGTTACGCGCAGGTACTGGAGCGGCTGATAAATACCGATGGCTCCTACCCGGCTTTAGGCCGGTCCATCGTTTACCGTGCAGGGGTATTTCATCACCTGGCCAACATAGCTTACAAAAAAAAACTGCCCGCATCATTAAGCCCGGCACAGGTTCGCGAAGCGCTCACCGCCCTTATCAAAAAAACGCTGGGATCCCCCTCTACATTTACAAAAGACGGCTGGCTTAATATTGGCCTGTACGGCAAACAACCCGGATTAGCCGATCCATACATCACCACCGGCAGCTTATACATCTGCACCAATGTTTTTTTGCCACTCGGCCTGCCCGAAACAGATGAGTTCTGGAGCGCGGCCCCACAACCGTGGACAGCCGTAAAAATATGGTCGGGCCAGGATGTACCGGCAGACCATGCGCTTGATATACATAAATAGGACTGAAATAAATAATAGGTCGCTTCACTGTCCGCCGATTATATCCACTTTAGCCCCGAAGAGCCGCAGTTAACCGCCAGTATGAATGCATCGTTGGTTAATGTAATACCCGAGATTATCATCTTACTGGCCGGTGAAAATATCACGAAGCGCACCGGCAGAAGTGATTTGTTAGCGTTTGCCGGGAATAGCTGATGCTGCTATAGCGCGATTCCGCCATTTCACGAGTTCAAACCAAACCGCGGCAATAAACCCGGTGAGCGCGCTAATCCCAAGCTCAGCGGCCGGCAATTGTGAGAAACCAAAGAAGTTTGCTAAAGGATCAAAATAGATCAACGCAGTAGAAAGCATGATGGTTATCCCGATAATTAATAATACCAGGTTGTTTTTATACCTGATTGTGGTGAACAGTGAGTAATAGAACGAACGGTTAACGAGGGTAAGCCAGATGTTTGCCGTAATCAGGCAGGCAAATACCATGGTCCGGGTAACTGCTTCATTGAACCCGTTATCTACGGCATACCGGTAAGTGGCCAATGTTCCTGCGGTGATCACCAGCCCCTGCAGTACACTGGTTGCCAACTCCTTCCAATTAAAAAAGGTGGTACTGAACGGGCGCGGCTTTTGCAGCATAGTGTTTTTTTCCATCGGCTCGTTCTCATAGATGATGGAGCAGGTGGGACCCATGATCAGCTCCAGGAAGATAATGTGTACCGGAGAGAAAATATTAGGGTAGATCCAACTCAGGGCCAGCGGGATAAACACGGTCAGTATGATGGGGATGTGAATGGAAATAATATATTGTATCGCCTTTTTAAGGTTGGTATAAATACGTCTGCCCATTGCAACAGCCTCTAACATCTTCGACAGGTCATCTTCCAATAAGATCAATGACGCCGCTGCTTTGGCGATCTCCGTGCCCTTTTTACCCATAGCAATGCCAATGTGTGCCGCTTTTAAAGCCGGGCCGTCATTTACACCGTCGCCGGTCATGGCCACTATTTCGTTCCTGGCTTTCAGCGCGTTTATGATCCTTAGCTTGGCGTCAGGAAACATCCGGGTAAAAATATTTACAGTTGCTACTTCGTCCTGAAGTTCCTGATCAGACAGCTGCATCAGCGCCTCTCCGCTTAAGGATCGGCTACCCCCGCGAAACTCAATTTGACTGGCGATGGCGGCGGTAGTTGCCGCATTATCACCTGTAATGATTTTCACCTTGATACCGGCCTGATAGAACCCTTGCAGTACCGCTTTAATGTTTTTCTTGGGCGGGTCATAAAAGGCGATCAGGCCTTTGAACACGAAACGAAAATCCTGCTGCTTCGCCGGGAAGTTACCACCATTAAAATCAGCTTCCCCAACGGCCAGCACCCGGTATCCATCGGCAGCCATTGCGGCAATCGCTGCCGCGATTTGCGCCTTTTGGGTGTTTGTTAAATCACATACAGCCAGCAACGCTTCTGGCGCGCCTTTAGCCGCGATAATGCGTTTCCCGGCTCTGTTCTCAAATAAATGCGTCATCATGGGGGGCTGGCCGCTCAGGGGATATTCATGGATCAGCTGGAAATCGGGCCGTTCATCCCGGAGGCCTGAACCGGCATATGCGTCATGAAGGGCTATTTCCATCGGGTCGAAAGGAATTGGTTCACTCGCCCACATCGCCAGCCTGAGCAGTTCCAGTTCCGGCCTGCCAGACATCTTTTCAGTGGCATCAGTAACACGATCTGTTTTCAGCGTATATACTTTAGCCAGGCTCATTTTGTTTTCTGTAATGGTACCGGTCTTATCCGTGCATATGACGGACGCGCTGCCCAGAGTTTCTACTGTTTTCATTTGTTTAACCACAATGCCCATTTTCATCATCCGCCACGCCCCCAGGGCCATAAATGTGGTAAATGCCACTGGGATCTCTTCGGGCAAGATGCTCATCGCGAGCGTCAGCGCTTTGATAAGGCTGTCCAGCAGGTTGGGTGAATGGAAATAGTTGATGCTCCATACGCCAGCAAATACAATCAGTCCGGCGATCACCATTTTTTTTACAAAATTGTTGATTTGTAGTTCCAGCGGCGTTTTTTCTTCAGCTATCGCCTCCAGGCTTTTACCGATCTTACCTAAACGGGTTTGGTTGCCGACAGCGGTTATGGTGGCGATGGCCAGGCCGCTGGCAACTGTAGTACCATGAAAAATGAAATTATCCGTCGCTTCGCTATCTTTATAAACTGCCAGGGATTCCCCGGTAAGCACGCTTTCATTAACGGAGAAGTCGTTAGCGTGCACAATGACACCATCAGCCATGATTAAATTACCCTCTTCAACCATCAGGCTGTCGCCCACGACCAGCTCTTCGCTTTTTACGGCTGTCACGGCGCCGTTGCGGATCACTTTGCATTGAGGTTGCGCGAAGTCCTTTAATTTTTCAAGCGCGTTGCGGCTCCTGGAGTCCTGGAACAAAGAAATGCCGGCAACAAGTATAATTGCCGAAGCCAGGAAAATACCGTCACCGGTTTTACCGCTAATAAAGTAAACACAAGCAGTAACCAGCAACAGCACTACCATAGGCTCTCTGGCAATGCCACTCAGGGCATCAATAAAACCGTTGGTTTTCTTAAAAGAAAGGTCGTTTCTTCCATGTGCCGATCTCGACCTGATAACTTCGGGGTCACTTAGTCCCTGTATGCCATAATTATTTGCTGCCATGACTTTTTCTCTTGAATGGGATCTTGCTTTGATTCGCCATTGGGGTCAATCATTTTTCAATTTAGGGACGATCTTAGCGTCGGCTTTAGTTGCGTGATTGGCATTTTCCGAAAAATCGGTCAGCATAAGTACTGTTTGCATAGCGTATTTTTTAGACCTTCAAATTGCCCATTTACCTGCTGAAAATAAATGACCAGGATCATAAATGTACGTGATGACCGTTACTTGAACGGGGTGAACAAATAGTGATATTCGATAAAAAATGTCATGAACCAGACACACATCCACTTGCTGATCACCCACCTGCCGATCGTCGGCGCTGCGCTGGGTGCCTTTGTTTTGATCCATGGGATATGGAACAAAAGCAATACGACTTTGATTGCTGCCTATAACCTGCTGATCATCTCCGCTATAGGTGCCGGTATCGCCTATGCAACCGGCGAAGGTGCCGAAGAAACGGTAGAGCATTTACAGGGCATATCGAAAAATGTGATCGAAGAACATGCAGAGTCGGCCTTAATTTCGTTGATCAGCTTAATGATCATGGGCGTAATCGCCGTCATCGGGCTTTTTGTTACGCTGAAAAGCACTGCCTTAATCCGGCCGGTCGCACTACTCGCGTTGACAGCATCATTAATTGGCTTTGGTTTCATCGTCCGCACTGGTTATTTAGGCGGACAGATCAGGCATACAGAAATCGGAACGGGCACGGCTTCACCGGTCAAAGAGGCCACTGGTCAGGATAATGATTAACTACAGCCATGCGGATCAAGCCGATGCATAAACCCAGTTATTATATGGTCAATGCGATCACCTTTTACAGGTTATTGGCCGCACCAGTACTTTTGATCTTATTATTCAGTAACCAGCTGGCCGTTTTTAAATGGTTGCTGGTCGTTAGTTTCCTGACCGATGCGATCGATGGCTACCTGGCCCGCAAATATAAAGTGATCAGCGTCTTCGGATCGATCCTGGATTCTGTTTCAGACGACCTGACCATCGCGGTGGCCATCTTCGGTATCACCATGGTGAACCCGGAGTTTCTGTGGAAAGAACTTCCGCTGGTTGCGGTGCAGGTCCTGCTTTTTATCACCCAGATCTGTTTTGCGCTGATTCGTTATCGTAAGATCAGCAGCTTTCACACCTACCTGGCCAAATTTGTTACGATTTTCCAGGGCATATTCCTGGTCCTTTTCTATTGGTTGCCGGAGCCGGTCTATCCGCTGTTCTATGCGGTATCAGGCCTGACCATCCTCGATTTATTGGAAGAGACGGTGCTCGTCCTGGTAATCCCCCGATGGGAAACCGATGTGAAAGGACTGTATTGGGTAATTAAAAAACGTGCCTTACAAAAAGCATGGCGACCATGAAAAAAGAAATGCCAGTCATCGTAAAGCGGGCCATCGAACTCATGGGCCTGTTCGTCCTGGGAACGATCATAGTAGCCGGGAACACGATCATCATGCCTTTGTTAATGGCTTTCTTTTTCAGCCTGATGCTTTTGCCGGTATTCCGCTTTTTCAGAAAGATCAAAGTGCCTGAAGTGATCGCTGTCTTTTTACCGATCCTATTATTCACCATCGTTGTGGCCCTGCTCATCTGGTTGTTCTCCAGCCAGGTAAGCACCCTGCTGGATGATTTTCCGAAGATCCAGCATGCGGTAGCCAAACATCTCGATGACCTGAGCATCTGGATCAGCCGATCTTTTGGCTATTCCCCGGCAGAGCAGGTGAAATTCATCAATACGCAGAGTAAAAAACTCTTTAGTTCACTCGGTGGTGTTTTGAGCGGTGCAGCGGGATCTTTGTCAGGCATCATCATCTTTCTCGGCCTGCTTCCTATTTATATCTATTTTATTATGCTGTACCGGAACCTTTTTGTCAGGTTCACCCTGATGTGGTTTCCGAAAGACCAGCACCCGCAAGTCGAAGAGATTATCCGGCAAACCGAAGTAATGGTCAAAAGCTATCTTATCGGCCTGCTGATACAGATCACCTATATCATCATTCTTTTGGGCGGCGGTTTATGGCTCTTCGGTATCCAGAATGCCTTGCTGATTGGGATCATCTTTGCTTTGCTGAACCTTATCCCTTACCTGGGCGCCCTGATCGGGAATATCCTGGGCGTGCTGCTGACCCTGGCCTCATCAGAGAGCCTGGCGGATGTCCTGATCGTCCTGGCCACGATCACGGTAGTGCAATTCCTGGATAATAATATTTTGATGCCGCGCATCGTAGGTTCGCAGGTTAGGATCAACCCGCTGGTTTCTATCGTTGGCATTATCGCCGGCGGGGTTATGGCCGGCCTGTCGGGCATGTTCCTGGCGATGCCTTTGCTATCCATTTTAAAGCTCGTATTCGACCGCACCGAAAATTATAAGCAATGGGGCGTCCTGTTGGGTGATAGCCGACCGTCAAAAAGCCAGTGGAAGGTTTAGGCCATTGGTCGGCTGTCTGGCTTTTGAAAGAGCTTGTATAACTGAAAAATGATCAGTGGCAGCAAGCTGACAGCCAGGGCGACTACCCATAGTTGAAGGGAAAGTACCGAAAGCCCTAAAACTAACCGCAAACCGGGCACAGCGAAAACCAGCAGGATGAGGCCGCTGCAGATCACGACTGCTATCCATACCCATTTATTCCTGGTAATTTCATTGTTTAAAGAGCCAGAGCCCGGCGATGACATATTGAACACATGGAATAACTGCGCGAAGGTCAGTGTTATAAAGGCGATATGATTACAGCTGCGGTCATCGCTGTGCAGCACGGCTTTGCCATAAACAACCGCAATGATCACGGCAGCGGTGATGGCCGCTGAATACAAAGCCATGCGCAGCCAGTCCCTGCCCGTGATCATGGCTTTGGCCGGGTCCCTTGGCGGCCGCAGCATGACGGTCAGGTCACCGGTACCTAAACCCAACGCCAGCGCCGGGAAGATATCGGTCACCATATTCAGGAACAGGATCTGCAACGGCAGTAAAGTCGCTCCCGGCATGATCACACCCAACAACGTCACAATGCATATCTCGCTCAGGTTACAGGATACCAGGTACACCACGAACTTTTTAATATTCTGAAAGATCTCCCGGCCGTGCGCTACGGCATGGGCAATGGAGGCAAAAGAATCATCCTTTAAGATGATATTGGCCGTCTCTTTGGCTACCTGGGTTCCCCTGATGCCCATGGCAATACCAATGTCTGCTTTCTTTAAGGCCGGCGCATCATTAACCCCGTCGCCGGTCATGGCTACAATGGCCCCCGCCTGCTGGAACACCTCCGCGATCTCCAGTTTTTGTCGGGGCGAGGTCCTGGCAAAGACGGCGGTAGCCAAAATGCGCTGCCGCCAGGCCGGTGTCAGTCCTCCTGCATGGGGCAGTTCCTTTCCGGTGATCACCGCCTTATCGGCTTCATCGATCAGGCCGACCTTCCGGGCGATGTTCAGCGCCGTTTGCGGATGGTCACCCGTGATCATCACCACTTTTATACCCGCCTGACGGCAGTTAAATATAGCGCCCTTGATATCCAGCCGCGGTGGGTCAAGAAAACCGGCCATCCCGATGTAGGTGAGGCCATTTAAGAAGTCCTGTGGATCAGCTGTCTTTCCTGTGTCGTAAGCGAACGCGAGTACCCGTAACCCGCTGGCCGCCATTTTTTCGGCTTTTAAAAGCAGGGCCTCCCGGGATCCGGGATCCAGGTCTTCGATCAGTTTACCCGATTGTAGCTTTGTGCACCGGTCGAGCAGCCGTTCGACCGATCCCTTGGCGGCGGTAAAATAACCCGATGCCGTGCGATGCAGCGTTGCCATCATCATCAGTTCCGAACTGAAAGGGACCTCAGCTATCCGTTCATACCGACTCTTTAGCTCCTGCGTATCCAGGTCTGCCGCGGCGGCGATCTGCATCAAGGCCACTTCCACAGGGTCTCCGGCTGTTTCACTGGCGTTGTTGCAAAGCAACCCGGTCAATAAGAGCTTCCCCAAGTTTTCAGCGCTTTCCCTGACCGGGCCACCCGGAAACTTCAAGCGGTTATTTTCGATATGCACCCGGACATTTTCCGCCGGGAAGGCAAATGTGTCTGCCTGGATCTTGTTTTCAGTCAGCGTGCCGGTTTTATCGGTCAGGATTACGCCGGTACTGCCCAGCGTTTCTACAGAGGATAATTGCTTAACGATCGCGTTCCGCCTGCCCATCAGCAGCATGCCGTAAGCTAAGGCCACGGTGGCGACGATCGGCAAACCTTCGGGTATGGCGGCAACTGCCAGCGCAATGGAGGTCTCGATAATATTCAACAGCGCTTTCCCCTGCATAAATCCCGTCGCCGCAAAGATCGCCGTCATCGCCAGGGTCACCCATATCAGCTTTCGGCTAAGCCTGTTCAGCTTTATATCCAGCGGCGTAACCGTCCCGGCCGAATGCTCCACCAGGTCGGTGATCGCGCCTAACTGCGTATTGGTACCAATACCCGTGATGATCATTTTTCCGTTCCCGTTAATGACCGCTGCGCCTTTGAAAACCATGTTGTGCCGGTCACCGGTAACGGTATCCTGCGGGAGCGCTTCTGTCGCCTTCTCAACCGGGAGAGATTCCCCGGTAAGCGAAGATTCGTCGCATTGCAACCGGTGTACGGACACTAAGCGGCCATCCGCCGGAATGATATCCCCGGCCTCCAGCGGGACCAGGTCGCCGGGCACCAGGACTTCAGCCGGCACCTGCTGCACTTCACCATTACGGATCACGTTGGCCAAGATCACCTCCATCTTTTTCAGTGCGGTCATAGACCTGCGTGCCTGCATTTCCATGAAAAAACCGATCAGCGCATTCAGGATAATGACCACCAGGATGGCCAGGGTCTCCAGGAGGTCCTTAAAGTACAGGGAAACTACCGCACCAAAAACCAGCAGGTAAACGATCGGGCTCCTGAACTGGGCCAGCAAGATCAGCCAGGGGCTTTTGGGCGGTTGTGCAGGGTAAGTATTGAGCCCGTGGGCTTTGCTGCGCTGTTTGGCCTCCGGTCCGGAGATTCCCTTATCGCTGTGGGTGTCTAAGAGCCTGACCACCTCATCCGCAGGCAATGAAAAAGGATGATCCAGCGGATATTTCATTTATTTTCCTTCCCGTTTATTAAAGGTCAGTAAGGGGATCTTGCCATAAAAAGAATATTCCTCGGCGTTGGAAGCGACGAACAGCTTTTCAAAAACTGGCCTGGACTGATGGTTAAACAAAACCAGTAACGAAGGTTTAACCGATTTGATCGCCCGGTCAATATCCTCCAGCAAGGTCCGGGTTATATCCCGTTCGGGGGTCAGCAGGCTCACTTTATAACCCGATCTTTTCTCCAGCGTGGCTTCCGCCAGTTCCCGGTCATAGGCAAATTCGTGGGGATAGGAAATATGCATCATCGTTACACCGGCCTGAATAGGCCGGGCAAAATCAACGACCTTTTTTAACTCATTTTCATAATCGGTCATATCCGAGGCATAAAGAATATGTTTCAAATCCTTTAAATGATAGGTGCTCGGTATGCATAAAACCGGTACAGTGGAACTGCCGATCAGTTTAGCCGTGTGCGTGCCGAATATTTTGGTCAGCGTGCCCGCGCCGCGGGTGCTGATGCAGATATAGGCGCACCCGTGCTTGTCCGCATATTCCCGGATCCCGTCCACCACATCCTGGTTGGATACCAGTACCAATTGGTAACCGGTCTCCGGTTCCTCCATGCCGTTATATATTTCAGCAATAAAAACCTTTAACTCTTCGATCGCCTTTTCCCTGAATTGCGTGGTATACTGCTCAAATGCGGCAGTTGTCCATTTGAAGGGTTTTAAAAGGTGGTAAACATGCAGGATGATCAGTTCTGCCTGGCGTTGTTTGGCCAGTTTGATGGCCAAACGGATGGCCGCCTTTGAATTGATGGACTGGTCTGTCGTCACAAGTATTTTTTCCATGATTTTGTTATTAATGGTGAGCGATAAATAAGGGCGTATCGAGTTCCTTCATCAACCGGTCAGCCATACTGGATCTGAACCAGCGGGAAACACCACCGCGCTGGTAAGCCCCTAAAACGACCAGGCTGTTTTTGCCATTACCTTTAAGGTAGGTCAGCAGCTCTTCTTCCGGGTCCCCGTTCAACAACGTGTAGGTTGCTGCCGGGTAATGACATGCCATAAATTCCCTCACCAGGTCCTCATCGGGCAGTTCCGCGGTGTCTTCGGTATCGAAAACAGAGACCACTTCGGTTGGTTTGCCACGCAGCCAGGGCATCATATAGTTGAACATCTTGATCGCGTAAACCGCAGCCGGCTTGCCATCATAGAGCAATACCACTGTTTCTATATCCTGATATTCCTTCGGGATAATTAAAACCGGGCATTGCGTAGCGGCCAGTAACTCCCGAATAAAGCGGGTGGGCGGCTGGTCAGGTAAATGGCTGAAATTCTCTGCTGCACCGATCAGCAGCAGATCGCTGTAGATACTTTCTTTTAATGCTTCCTGCGCCGAAAAACTCTGATCGTGATGAATGGTATAATTCAACTGTGCTTTTTTACAGGCTCGTTCAAATTTACCGGCAGCCTTGGCACGGGTAGCTTTATTCTTTTCCAAAAGGTGTTTCATTTTCACCTGTGACAGCCCATGCTTCCCGACCACGTCGGCCAGTCCATAACTGTTATAGAGAAATGACTCCAGGAAAACACCGGACAACAGGGCTTTACTGCTCTCGGCCAGTTGAACCGCGTAGGCCAGTGTGCTGTCCGAAAATCTTAATCCGTCAAATACCGCGCTTATTTTTTTCATCTGCTTTTTATGAAAATAGAATCGATAAAGCCGGTTTTTCCGCGGCTGCATTACAAATATTTCATTAATCCCTGAAATGGCTAATGATGACCCGCACAAAGATAAATGACCCGCATCACTTTGTTGAAGTGTAGTTTCCCGGCGACCGTATGCTTCCGAAAAATCTATTCTTTTTTTTGTGATGCCCGTACGCCTGGAAAAACGAAAAATACAGCGAGCCCTACCTCATGGGCATTCTTACTCCAAAGTCAAATCCTTCGGGGTAGAAGAACTTCTGGGCCGTTTCAAGGATGTACAGAATACCGGCTGACTTCCCTAACCAGTTCACCCAATGCTTTACGGTCCATACGGTCAAAGCCCGAACGCATGCCTGCTTTCTGTGCCGGTTCTTTCGCCAGCATCGCCCCAAAATGCAGCAGCAGCCGATCTTTCCAACTGAGTTTACTGATAATACACCTGCCGGGCAGGAAAAATATTTTTGCGGCCTGGCGCACTGCCGTGCCCAGGTTGTTTTGGACAATCTTGTCCTGCGCGTTTATGTCATCAGCAGAAGTACCGCAAACGATGAATAGTAGGATGGCCTTACCGGCCAGGGTGGCTTCGTGATCGCGCAGCCAGCGCCTGATAACCAGTTTGCCTACATACACAGAACTGCCTAAGATGACGACATCACATCGGGAGAGATCCGCTGTCCTTGTCTTCTCCGCCGGTAATGCCGGCAGTTTCAACGTATCCGCTAACCATTGGGCATACTGGGCAGTCGCACCATATTTTCCGGCGTAAATAATGATACCTTTCATATTGAAGGGAAAATTAGTCAGAACCTGTTTATTAAAAAATGATGCCGGTCAACCGGAAAAATGATTGTTCGTTACTGCTTTCGTCGCAGAAAAAGCATGTCGTTACGAGCGCAGTTGGTTGCGGATCGCCTGTTTTACCCGGACCCGGAAATAATCATAGAATAAAACAAGCAATAATAGCGCTGACGGAAAATAAAATGCACGGAACCGGAGCAGCAGAAAGGCCGAGCCGCCGACTATGCCGCCCAGCAAAAAGGATACGATGATCGTCAACCGGAGCAGCATGCGGCGTTTATGCAACGCGCTTAAACTCTTTCCGGAAAGTAGTGCGCCGGAAAGATCGATACCCAAATCGGTGAACATACCCGTCAGGTGCGTGGTGCGCACCACAGAGCCTGATACCATTGACACCAGCGCGTTTTGCATACCCATGGCAAAAAGCAAACTTCCCGCAAAATACTCCGTCTCGGGCAGCGTGCGGTGATATTGCGGGCCAAATGCTGCGACCAGCACCACCAATAGGAGGATAACGATAATTGGCGCGGTATAGGCGAAAGACCGGTCGCGACCGACTTTGCCAATATAAAGGCTGGATGCAAAAGCGCCGGCCAAGAATAGCAGCAGCCACAAAGCTACCATACGCGCTGCACGCCACTGCCCGGTGGCAAGGTTAACCGCCAGCAAGGCCGCATGTCCTGTTACGTTCGTCGTCAGTACTGCGAAGGCCATAAAACCCGCCGCATTGATAAAACCGGCGTTCAGGCACAGCAGGACAGCCAGACGCAGGTTATGCGCAAAGCTTCTTCGTTCACCGGTGTGTCTCAGCATGTCTAAAATTAGGAAAAATTTGCCAACTATTTATTTCGCTTGACCGACGAACATCATAAGCGGTATTTGCTACATAGGGCCGATCGTTTCATCACTAAAACTCACCGGGAAGACCAGGATTGGTAACTGTAAATGATGCAGCGCGCTAAAGGTTTTACTCGTGCCGAATAAATGGCTGAAAAAATCGTGGTGATAATTGATCATCGCCAGCATATCTACCTTTTTCTCGGTGCAAAAGCGATTCAGGCGCTCCTGGATTGCTTTACCGCGCAGGTCATGACAATGCACGTTGGTTTGCTCAAGGTTATCCAGAAAGAACTCAAATACCTGCGTCTGCTGCGCGTTCAGTAATGCCGCTTCGCCGGTTGTTTGGATATGGACCACGTCCAGGTTGCCACCGTTGTTGGCGACCCAGTTGCTTAAATAACGTAAGGCACAGAGATCTTCCGAACGATAATCGGTAGCCAGCACAAGTTTATGAATAGGCCTAACCTGCTCGTTAGCCGGTATGACTAAAACGGGCCTGCTGCTGGCCCTAATGACCGCACGGGTTTCACTTCCCATTAGCAGATGCTCAACAACGCTGCCTTCAGGGGCACCCATGACGATCAGTTCGATGGCCTCGTCGTTTAGCAGTTGCCGGATATTGTCGCCCAGGTCGCCTTCGCCATTGCGCACCCCGATCATTGGGCCTTCTCCCTGACCGGACATTAATTGGTCGCGCAGTTGTGTCAAGTGTTCGCGGCTTTCTTCAGCGAACAGGCTTTCTGTCTCTGTTACAAACCCACCGCCGGCATAATTAGGGACGATGGGTATAGATTGAACAGTGTGGTAAAGCAGGATGCCTGTATGTAGCTGTTTGGCCAGCTGATACGCGTACCGGGCAGCATGCGCTGAATTGGTACTGAAGTCGGTTAACACAAGGATATTTTTCATGATGTTGTAGATTAATGCAACAAAAGTGGTGATTGTCCGGGCACAGAAGAATGACCGCCGTCAGGAGCTTCGCTGATATCAGGCATTCGGGGAAACAATATGACCGTCTTTCATTTCGATCACATGATCCGCCTGTTTAGCAAAGTCGAGGTCATGAGTCACTGCCAGTACGGCAATATTTTTTTCGTGGGCCAGCCGGCTGAAAATATCGAACACCAGCTTGGTGTTGCTGCTGTCCAGATTACCCGTGGGCTCGTCCGCCATGATGATCATGGGCTCATTGATCAGCGCCCGGGCAATAGCCACACGCTGCTGCTGGCCGCCCGAAAGTTTCCCCGACAGTTGACGCGCAAAATGCTCCATCTCCAGTTGACGTAATTGCTGCAACGCCCGTTCCTCGATCTCAGCTTTACTCCAACGTCCCAGTTTTAGGGCGGGAAGCATCACATTTTCCAGGGCGGTAAACTCGGGCAGCAGGAAATGAAATTGAAATACAAAGCCGATATGCCGGTTCCGGAAAGCCGCCAATTCATTTTGTGAAAGACCGGTCACCTGCTGCCCATTGATGGTGATCATACCCTTATAATCTGTATCCAGCGTACTGAGCAGATAAAGCAGGGTTGATTTACCGCAGCCGGACTTGCCGATGATCGGTACGAATTCGCCCTCATTGATGCTGAAAGAAATATCCTGCAGCACCCGGAATTCCTCAGGTTCATGAAAATACTTGTTTAACTTTTCGGCGGTCAGTGCTGCTTTCATCCTCTTAATATGGTTACCGGGTCAAGCTTTGCAGCCTTGAGTGACGGCATAAGCCCGGCCACCAGCGGCGTAAGAGACCCGAATAATAATCCAAAAAAATAATGTGCCGGCTCAAAAGCGACCGGGAAATATTTCAGCGCAACATACTCATTAGGCGGAAATGGTATTTTGGATAGCGTATAAGCTAAAAGAAAACCCAGGAGCATCCCGCTCAGCGCACCCAACAGACCGATAAACACCGACTGGCTCAAAAAGATCTGCAGAATATCCCGGCCGGCAAATCCCTGGGCCTTCAAAATAGCGATGTCCTTCATCTTGTTATTGATGGTCATGCTCATGATGTTATAAATGCCGAAGCCGGCAACGATCAGCAGCGTTACGCTAACCACGTAGGTCAGCGTGTCCCGGACAAGGTTAGAGGTCTTTACAGAAGCATTGGCCGTTTCCCAGTCATCGGCTTTGTAGCCATACTTTCTGATAAATGCCGCCGCTGTTATAGCGGCCCGTTGGTGATCATGCAGCTTGACACTGATATCGGTGATATAGCTTTTATCCTTGCCCAGCAATTGTTGTCCGCTGGCCAGGCTGACATAGCTGCGTACGTTGTCGATTGCGCTGATACCGATGCGGAACAGACCGACCACCCGGAAACGCATCAGCGTGCCGTTCGGTGTCGCCAGGCTGATCAGATCGCCCAGGTGCACGTTTAATTTTTCCGCCAACCCGCTGCCCATCAAAATACCTTTATCGGCGGACAGCAGGTTGCCGGGTGTGCCGCTGATCATCTTGTCTTTCAGTCCGAACATCTTCGCCTCGTCTGCGATATTGACCCCATTGACATTGCCATTGATCTGGACAGGACCATAGTTATAAAATACCAGCGTACTGACCATCGGTGAGATCCCGGAAACCGCCCGGTCTTGCCGGAGCCCGGCCATTATAGCAGCAGCATTTTTTAGGTTGAGCCTGACCTGCCGCGGTTTCGGATGGGCGACGCTGACTAATACCGGCTGCCCCTTGAAGTAGTCGCCGGCGACCGAAAAACGGTAATCGGTGCTGATATCGTTATACAGGTGTACATCAGGGGTAAAAGAAAGCATGGTGCTTTCCATAAACTGGTTCACACCAATCATAAAGCTGATCATCAGGATGAACATGGCGATACCGAAAGTGACGCCCAGCATCGCCACCAGGGTTTGCTTTTTACTCGCCATCAGGTGCCTTCGTGCAATGAATAGGTTGACAGACATGTTGGTTACTGATTTAAGGGGTCTACGATCGCTGTTTGGGTGTCCGCACCGCCGGTGATCTCCACATCGTCAGCGGTCCGGAGACCGGTTCTAACCGGTTTGGTGATGACCCGGCCATTTTCCCGCACACGGATGCTGTCACCGGGTAGCAACACCGCTACCGGAATGGTCAGGCACTTAGTTTTTTTAGCGATAATAATATTTGCTTCAACAGAACTGTGGATATACGCCGGGTCGGCTCCGCCGGTGAACAGCGCATCCACCCGGAAGGTTTGGTCGGCTTCGTTCATAACCGGATAGATCCTGCTGATTTTGGCCTGGTAAATATCCTCGCCGCTGGCGTCTGTTTTTAGCAACAGCGTTTGACCGGCTTTGACCTGGCGGATGTCTTCTTGGTCGACCGACAGACGAATGATCCGCACGCCTGATCGCCCCAGCAGCGCTACCGGTTCATTCATTTTGACCGCTTCCCCCTGCTCTTTCAGCAACTGGTAAACGGTACCGCTGCTTTCAGCCCGGATAAAATAGTTGTCCAGGTCGGCTTTTGACCCAGCTGCCTGGCTTCGCGCGTTCTTCATGGCCAGTTGAAGGTCATTGACCGTAGAACGGTATTTTTCACGTGCCGATCTTTTTTGATTATAAGAAATGTCATACTGTGTCCGTGCGTTGTCCAGGTTTACTTGGGTGCCAATATTTTGGGCCCATAAATTTTGATACCGCTTGTATAGCAGTGAATCATTGGTAAATCTGAGGTCGGCATTTTGCTCCGCGATCTTCAGGTCATTCAAAATGCGGGAATTGACCGAGACGTTCTCCCGGGCATTGCGTAAAACACTGTTGGCCGCATCCATTTTTGCTGCTGGCGCTGTATGCCGTAAAACATAGATCACCTGTCCTTTACAGACATGGTCGCCTTCCCGAACGAGTTTACGGACGACCGTCCCCGAGATCAGTGCACCAACGGTATATTCACTGTCTGCCATCACCTTGCCGGAAGCATAAACTGTTTGTACGATCGTCATACGCCGGGGATAGGTGATGTGCTGCCTTTTACAGGCTGCGAGGCAGCTCAAACTCAATAATAGAAACAATTTTTTTAACATAGCTAACACAGGATAAAAGGTCGCAGGACCGCGCTATAAAAATGACATTAACGGGCGCGCCACAGAATGACCAGGATCAGTATTTTCGCTGTTGTTGGTCAGTAAACAGCGAGATAGCATCGCCGATATTTGGATATGAATGAATCGGAAATTGTCTTTCTGGACGGGTCCCAATCACGCTGGAGAGAGCTGACATTTGCATTTAAGACCTTGCGTGAAATGATCGTCGGTTTTCGGGCACTGCATTTTATCGGGCCCTGTATTACCATTTTCGGCTCAGCAGGATTTGCTGAAAATCACACCTATTATGCCTTAACCAGGGATGCGGCAGCCGCTTTCGCCAGGTTGGGCTTTACGATATTTACCGGCGGCGGCCTGATGGAAGCGGCCAATCGCGGCGCGGTGATTATCTTCGGTAAAGCTTATCATCGCGAATTACCGGCGCATATCGATTCCATGCAACAGCAGGCTACTATTGGCCTTACAGATATACATCTGTTCCTGGTGACGGACAGCATTGAAGAAGCCGTGCAGCTGATTGCTGAGAAAAGTATTAAACTCTTCGGCCTGCGGCCCAAAAAGAAGATCAAACCATTCAGCTTTCTTTTTGAGCACAGTTAACGGAGGTTCGACCATAACCTTAACCCTTTTAGAAATGAACAGAACAACGATGCTCGAGGCATTATTTGAACGTGCCGCTGATGGTCTCCTGATCGTCGACAAAAAAGGAATTATCCAATTGGCAAATCCGGCCTTTTGGACCCTATTCGGCATTCCGCCCGAAGATCGTCCGGGTATCGGCATCGCCCAACTTCTGGACACCCTGCAGGCGGACGACCGGGGCCTGGCGAATGGTGCCAAACGGGAGCTTACCGGCCGGAAAAAGGACGGCAGCTTATTCCCGATACTGTTGTCGCTGGCTGAAGTGGCTGACAATGATGTGGTTTACTATACCGGCCATGTTCATGACCTAAGTCAGGAAAAAAGCAGCGCCAACCTGCTGGCCAGGGAACAGCACCTGGGCCAGTTGAAAAGCCGGCTCGTTTCTATGGCTTCCCATGAGTTTCGCTCACCACTTAGCCAGATTCAGCTTTCCGCTTCGCTGGTCGAACGGTATTACCAGCGCCTCGACCAGGATAAGATCCTGGCCCATTTGCAAAAGATACGGATGGCCGTAAATGATATGACCGACACCCTGAACGATTTTTTATCCCTGGAGCGTATCGAGGCTGGTACATTCCAGCCGGAATTAAGATCGTTCGACCTGGTCACCTTCGGGGAGGAGGTATGTGCCCAGATGCAACTTACCGCCGGGGCGCATGAATTGATTTACCAGCACAGCGGGAAAGAACGTGTTATATTTTCTGACCGTCACCTGTTGAAGCATTGCGCGATCAACCTGTTATCAAATGCCGTAAAATATTCCGCGGAACAGGGCAGGATCATATTGAGAACCGAAACGGGTACTGAGGGGTATATGATCTCAGTCAGCGACCGGGGGGTCGGCATTCCGGCAGCGGAACAACAAAAGCTGTTCGAGCCGTTTTTCAGAGCCTCTAACGCGTCAGAAGTAGCGGGCACCGGGTTAGGGCTGCATATCGTTAAGAATTACGTACACCAGCTTGGTGGGGAGATCTGCGTTAAAAGCAAGGAAAATAAAGGGTCGACCTTTAGCTTGTCTTTTCCGCTGCTGTTACCTCAAATAGCAGTACCGGTGCATCCGGTAGCATGATGAACGCATCAAGCCCGAGTTCATCTTTAACTTTAACCCGGAAAGCATCTTGCGCCCCGGGTTCGCCATGAACCAGAAAAACCCGTGGACGGCTGGCTGCGAATTGACGAAGCCAGTTCAGCAGCTCCCGTTGATCGGCATGAGCAGACAACCCTTCGATCTCTTTGACAGCTGTCTTGACCGGGTAATAATTACCATGTATCTTGAGTTCTCCTGCATTGTTCTGCAAGGCGCGCCCACGCGTGCCTTCCGCCTGAAAACCAATCAGTAAAATCATGTTCCGGCTATCCGGAAGATAATGCTTCAGATATTCCAATACCCGGCCTCCGGTCAGCATGCCGCTGGCGGCCAGAATGATCTTACTCCCTCGCCTGCGGATGATCTTTTTAGTTTGTTCATAATGTTCATTGATGGTTACACCGCTGAACATGCGTGCGCATTCTTTGCCATCGATCCTGAACCATTGGGGATGATGCTGCAGCACCTTACCGGCAGCAGCGGCCATCGGGCTGTCCAGGTAAACCGGAATAGCACGCGGAATGGCATTTTGTTGCTTTAAGCGATAGATCAGGTGCATCACCTCCTGGGCACGCCCGACGGCAAAACAAGGGATCAGTATATTACCTTTACGGAAGAGTGTATCGTTGATTACCATGGCCATTTCCTGGCCGGTATCGCTTGCGACATGCAAACGATCCCCATAGGTCGTTTCCATTATTACGAAATCAGCATCTTGCAAGGGCTCGGGAGCAGGCAGCAGTTCGGAACGTTCGCGGCCGATATCCCCGGAGAACAGCACTTTTTTACCATAGCAGTCAAATTTAACCGAACAGGCTCCCGGAATGTGGCCTGCTTGATACAACGTAAAGGATAGTTGTTCCTGAAGGCTGATGTTAGTTTCCGTAGCACAGACTTTAAATAATGGCAGGGCGGCCTCTACATCCGCAACTGTATAGAGTGGTTGCGCAGGATGATGTTTGCTAAAACCATGACGGTTGGCGCGCGCGGCATCTTCTTCTTGTAATTTTGCACAGTCCCTCAGGATGATCTCTGCCAGGTCCCGCGTTGGTCCGCTCATATAGATCGGCCCGTGATACCCGTTTTTGACAAATAGTGGAATATAGCCGCAATGATCCAGATGGGCATGGGTCAGAACCATCGCGCCGACACTCGCCGGATCAACCGGTGGCTTGGCCCAGTTACGCTCCCGAAGGGCCTTGATACCTTGAAAAAGCCCGCAGTCGACCATGACCGTCATCGCCGGCGTGATTAATAAATGCTTGGAGCCCGTGACCGTACCGGCTGCTCCGAGTGACCGGAGAAAAATCCCGGCCGACGATTCATTATGCTGTTGTGCCATAACTCAAATATCAGCAAACCATAGCGGCAGACAATTGACCGCCGTCAGCCGACATAGTGATGCCGGTCACCCCTTCGTCTATATTCTTAAAAGTTCTGATTATATTTGGTATACGACGCCTGACAGATTCCAAATATTGAGCGCACCATTCCAAAACATGCCTGCCGTTATTTATATTTCTGACCGCGAGGATAGGTTGCGGGCTTTTAATCTGGCCGCCGGGTTGTTGTTCGGATACTCTGCACTGGAAGCCATAGGACAGCCGATCAGCCTGATTATTCCACCGGAACGGCTGCCCGAGGAGAGGTACATAATTGCACAGATCAACCATGGTGAAAAGGTTACTTATGTCGAAACAGTCAGAACAACGAAAGACGGCAGTAACATTCCGATGTCACTGCCATTTCCCTCATCCTGAATAACAAGGGAAAGATCATCGTTGCCAACAAGACCACCCGGCAACGCCCAAACATCTTTTTGAAAGGCTCGATATTAAGTTAATAAGCAGTACAGATAATCCCTCTTTTGAAGTGTATCCAAATACTACTACATCACCCGCAACTTTTATGTTTTGAGGAGACGGCATGTTGCGAAAATAAACAAAGCACTACAATTTGTGAAACTTTATGCGAAGTGACTGGTTCGGATCCCGTACTCACATCTATTGAGCTTAACAGTCGTGATGATGCCAAACTCCATAATCAGAGTAACAACAGTTCAAGTTAAGCTAAAGCACATTTATCGCTTTTTGACAAACTTAGTCAGGATTTTAACATGCTGCGTAACCGATTTATGAATAAAAAATGGTTTGATTTGGCATATCCACTTTTGGCGTGCACCAGTTTGCTAAACACATTAACATATCTTAACATAATTTAACTTGGAACTCGTGATATTCTCTCCGACCTTTACCACATAAACCTGATCTAATTACATATGAAAATGCCAATTAAGAACCATACCTTCTTTTTACTGTTTTGCATTATGATGATCACGCTAAGTATGACTGTTGTTTCCTGTAAAAAAAATGCTTCTGCAAACCCAGCCAGGACTGATACGACGACCTCGGAATCCCAAAACGTGACCGACTTGTTACACCTTACGCGTAAATGGATATTGAGTAAGGTCGAACTGCCAGAGAGTGGGACGACCTGGTTAACAAGGAACGACAGTAGCCCGGATGTTGATACCATAACATTCGGTGGTGACGGATCCGTTACCGTTATTGATAATAAAAATATCTACAATGGACAATGGCATTTATCTACTGATGATAAACTACTCGGCATTAGTCTTAATAGTCAATCAGAAACAGATACAATAGTAATGCTGAATGATCAAGTGCTCCAGCTTATCGTACCTGGAAAATTTACTTACGGTTCCAGATCCTACTCATATGAACGGGAAACTTATGAGGCTAAGTAACTTTGTATGAGATTGTCTCATCATCAGTCTGGATGTTCCATCCCCGACTACATTTTTTGTGTGTTTAAAACCCCACATTAACGAAAATATAAAAAACAAAAAAGCCTCGCAAAATTGCGAGGCTTTAAGCGGAATGGACGGGACTCGAACCCGCGACCCCATGCGTGACAGGCATGTATTCTAACCAGCTGAACTACCACTCCGTTTGGGATGGCAAATATAGTCAGATTTTATGTTTACGCAAATGTTAATTTCAAAAAAGTTGTTATGTATTATTTATTGCTGTAAAACACAGGTTTTTATCTAAATAGATTTTATTTTAGCGGCCTGTAAATCTCAGTTATGCTTAACCATTTAACACAAACTTTCCGTTGGTTCGGCCCAAATGATGCTGTTACCCTCCAGCGCATAAGGCAAACCGGGGCCACTGGTATAGTTACCCACCTGTCGCATATTCCTGTTGGCGAGGAATGGACTATCGATGAAATAAATAAATACAAGCAGTTGATCAGCAATGGTGGCCTCAGTTGGGACGTGGTAGAGAGCGTTAATGTACATGAAAGTATCAAAACCGCCGGTAACCAGCGCAATAAATATATTGAATTATATATCAAAACCATTCAGAACCTGGCCAAAGCCGACATAAAAACGGTATGCTATAATTTTATGCCGGTGTTGGATTGGACACGCACCGACCTTGATTATCGCCTTGCAAACAATGCTTCGGCGCTGCGCTGCGATGTAAATGCCATAGCAGCGTTCGACTTATATATACTTGAACGTGAAGGCGCTTACACTGATTATAATGCCGAACAACAGCAAAAGGCCAAAACATTCTTAAACAGCCTTACCACCAATGAAAAGCAAACACTTATTAATAACCTGTTAGCGGGCCTGCCGGGTACCAACAAATCTTTAAGCATTGCCGAATTTAACGCCCACCTGCAAAAATACGCAGATGTTGACGCGGCAACCCTAAAACAGAACCTCGCTTATTTTCTGCGAGCTATTATGCCCGCTGCCGAAGAAGCAGGCGTAAAAATGTGTATCCATCCCGACGACCCACCATTCCCGATCTTAGGTTTGCCAAGAGTAGTTTCTACCGAAAAAGATTTGACCGATGTAGTAAACTACGCGCCCTCGCCCAGCAATGGCCTTACGTTTTGTACCGGCTCATTAGGTGCCCGTAGCGATAACGACCTACCCGGTATTGTGGAACGCTTAGGGCAGCATTTCCATTTCCTGCACTTGCGCAATGTACGCCGCGAGGCCGATGGCAGCTTTTATGAAGATGAGCACTTAAACGGTAGTACCGATATGTATGCGGTAATGAAAAACATCATCCTCGAACAGAAAAAACGCCTTGATGCCGGTCGCAGTGATATAGCCATACCTGTGCGCCCCGATCATGGCCATAAAATACTGGATGATTTTAGCCATAATACCTATCACGGTTATTCAGCAATTGGCAGGCTCAAGGGCCTGGCCGAGTTACGCGGGCTGGAAATGGGCATTAAGCGCAGCCTGTTCAAAGCTTAATAAAAAAAATCGCAGGGCCGCCTTTTGCGTGCCCTGCGAAAACTATAATTGACTATTAACTATTTTCCTATCTGCCTGAAGGTAAAGTTTCAATCGAGACCTCCCCTGTTTTTGTATTGCCTGTTACCCTGATAAGTGAATTGTTTTTGTGCAGGTCGCTGCCGCTAAAGCTCGCCGAGGCTGATGAGGAATTATTTTTCCTTTCGCCCGAAACCTGGATATTCAACCTTGCATCGCTGCTGTTCATATGGTTGTTTACCTTCAATTTAAAGCCCTTATCGCTAAATTCTTTTTCCATACGGGCTATCTCCTGTTCGTCAATATGTTTTGGGTCGATGGTAAAACGTACTTCATCATCTGGGTAACGGTATTCACGGTCGGGAGTTATCACCATTGCTTTATCCGCAAAAAACCTTATCGAATCTCTCTTGTCATTATCCGAATAAGCGATAAAAACCCGGTGCTGGTCCGTCCTTTTCTTCCCCTTAATTGCTTTATCCGCCATAAGCCTTATCGTATCTCCCCGGCCATTATCCGAATAGGTAACAAAAACCTGGCTTGTGTACTGTTTTTTTCCGCCCTTATCGCGTACCACATATACTTTATCATTACCTGATGAACCCACGCTATAGCTGCCATTTTTTGATGAACGGGCTACATACGCGTTGTCGCCGTATGAATCATAAGTAACATTATAAAGTTTTTTGCTGGTATCACCTCCGTCTGAATCATAAACTATGGCAGCCCCGCTATACCTGCTGTATTTCAGTTTTGGTATACCGGTGATCGTATCTACATCAACCGTACCCAAAAGTTCGCCTTTTTTTATCTTATCGCCTTTTTTTACTCTAACCGAGGTAAGGTTTGAATAACTATCAAACCGGTCGCCATTTCGTATAATTATCAAGTACGAATCGCTGATCTCTTCTGTTTTTAACACATCGCCGTCAAAGTAAGCCTTTACATCCGTGCTCTTCCTGGTGGCGGTATCGGGTTTTATAATACCTTTTTTATTGGTGCGAATCATGTCCTCTTTTTTCACTTTACCGGTTAGCGTGGTAACGGGCATATTCAACGGCACTTGCGCGTTTTTTACGGCTTTGAGTGTAAGCCCGTGCCCGGTAGTGATCTTGTTCACGGTATTAACTATCTCGCTCCTGAAAGCCATAAGGGTAGTGGCCAGCAGCGGCAGTATGAATAAAAATTTCAATAAATGTATTTTTGCTGATCGTCTGCGGTTCATCATAATGATACGTTTTTTTAAGGATGAAAAATTAAACTGGTTGGCTAAGCGGTATTGTGGCACGCCAACAACTTTTAACAAATGGTATTGATAAGCCTTCTTATCTATCCCCGAACGCACTACATTATCGTCGGCAATAAATTCAAGGTTTTGGCGGATGCTGTGGCGGATGAACCAGGCAAACGGATTGTACCAGTTCAGCACACAAAACAGTTCGGCAATTAAAATATCTGCCGAATGCAGTTGCTTTACATGCACGTATTCGTGCATTATAATTTCACCCAGTTCCTTATCACTGTGCATATTTTTATTCAGGTAGATAGATTTGCCGAACGAAAATGGCATGATCTCCTCATCAATATGATAAATGGCGCTATCCTTATCGCTTATCAGTTTGGCTTTTCGCTTTAGGCGGATAAATGAGTACACCTGCACCGCCAGCTTTCCCAGCAATAATGATGAGCCCATAAGCAGCAACAGTATCATCGCGTCCCACAAGTTATAATTATGGTTTTCGGCCATGTTCATCGCCCTGGGAACATAGTTGTTGATGTTTTGCATCACGGGGATGTAGTTTAGCGCCGGCAGCTTTTCATCGGCCTTATTGGCTATTTGCGTTATGTTGATAAATGGTATAGCAAAGCACAGCAAGGTATAGCCCGACAGGTACCACCTGTTAAGGCTGTAAAAGGTTAAGCGGCGTAAAACCAGGTAATAAAACAGGTATATAACCGCGGCGCTCACCGATAATTTCAAAAGATATTGGATAATGACAGGCATAAGGATCCGGTTTAAAGGTTATTTTTTATTTTGCTTTTCTATCAGGTCAAGTATTTCCTTCAGGTCATCTGCGCTTATTTTTTCCTCTTTGGCAAAAAACTCTACCATTCCTTTGTATGAGTTTTCGAAATAATCGCTTACAAACCCCTTCATAAATTTTCGCTTATAATCCTCGGCCTTTATAGCCGGCGAGTAACGGTACGAGTTGGCCAGCTTTTCACTTTTCAAAAAACCCTTCTTCTCCAGGTTCTTTACAGTTGATGCCAGCGTAGTGTATGGAGGCCTCGGCTCGGGCAGTTCTTCCAAAAAGTCCTTTATAAAACCCCGGTTCAGTTTCCACACTACCTGCATTATATCTTCTTCCTGTTGCGATAATTTTTCCATGTCTATTTACTAACTATTCGTAAATCTACGAAATCTTCGTAGACATGCAAATTATTTAACATTTTTTTACATTTTCCCTTCCCGATGCCTATGTCCCTACAGGCAACTCCTACGCTCGCATCACAAAACTCTTATACCCCTTTGTGTGTTATTAAAATAAATCGAAAACCATGAACGATCCCTTAACCGACATCCCCCAACAACACGAAGGCAACCAAACCGATGTAATTGAGTTTGCCGATTGCGAAAACCAGCAGAAAGCACATGAACTGTTCCTGCTGGCTAAAAGCCGTTTAAAAGATGTATCCAACTGGCACACCCTCGCCGGGCCGGGGTCATCAAAGTTTACGCTTACTGATGCTAAGGGCGAACCCCTATACCGCATGATTGAAAAAGAAGACCATTTCTACATCGACCTGCCCGCACCGGGTACATTGGCCGGCGATGGATTGGATTGGGTACAAGTGGAAAATATCGACGATGCAGAAGATGCAAATGCCGAATCGGAGTACATTGCCATAACGGTTAGGCCCGTAACCAACCCCCGCCACCCTACCGAAGAGGTTGCTCATTTCTATGGCCGCAATTCCACCAGTACCTTTATAGTCGAACGTTATCTGAACCATGTAAGTGCCGCCGTCCATGGCCGCAATGAAACCACTAATACCGATGGTACCGGCATATATGATACCATCCGCAATACCATTGTTGCACTTACCGCCCGCGCGGGAATATCCGGCCCGCAATGGAAAGCGCTGGTAAAGGGCTTATTAAGCTAAAACAAATCGAAATATTAAAGGTATTAGTAAGGCACAACCGCTAAACCGATAGATGAACCTATACGAACAGCAGCCTTACTGGTTAATGAAGAATGGTATCGTGGCCCAGTATCCGTCGCTCGATAAAAATTTATCGGTTGATGTGGCTATTATGGGCGCAGGTATAAGCGCGGCGTTAACTGCCTGGCATCTGCGCAACGCCGGGCTTAACATTGCTGTGTTCGACAGGCGACATGTGGCCATGGGCAGCACCGCGGCCAGCACGGCGTTTCTGCAGTATGAAATTGATACACCACTTACTGAACTACGCGATTATGTAGGCGAAGCAAACGCGGTAAAAAGTTATGAGTTGTGTCGCAAAGCAATTTATGATATTGAGCATCTCTGCAAAAACTTAAAACCTGAATTCGATTTTCACCTGGTGCCAAGCCTGCAATATGCAAGTTTTAACACCCATGTTGATAAACTGAAACAAGAATATGAACTGCGGAAAAAACATGGTTTTAAAATAGACTGGCTGGAAAAGGCCGATATTAAAAAAAAAATCGGCTTCGAGGCCCCGGCGGCAGTATTAAGCGAGGATGGCGGCGAGGTGGATGCTTACCTGTTAACGCATGCTTTGTTCAGGGACTTTTGTGCTAAAGGCCACCAGGTATTTAATAATTCAGGGGTCAAACATATCGAAAACACCAAGAAGGGCATCACCCTGCACATGGACAACGGACTGCAGGTAAAAGCAAAGAAACTGGTGATTGCCTGCGGCTATGAAAGCCTGCAATATGTACCCAAAAAGATAGCGGATATTAATTCAACCTATGCATTGGTTTCTGAACCCTTGCCCGAGAAATATTTTTGGCACCGCAACAGCCTTATATGGGAAACAGCAAAACCCTATATATATTTCCGGGTGGTAAGCGAAAACCGTATCCTCATCGGCGGTCGCGACGACCCTTATCATCATCCGCACATGAAACCATCTGTTATCGCCAGAAAAACAAAACAATTGCAACACGTCTTCTTAAAAAAGTTGCCACATATCCCTCTCAAACCCGATTTTAGCTGGGCAGGCGCATTTGCCTCAACCAAAGACGGGCTGCCCTATATTGGCGCTATTCCCGAACGGCCAAATACTTATTTTGCCTTGGGGTTTGGCGGCAACGGCATCACCTTCAGCGTTATCGCTGCCGAGATAATTAAAGATATGGTACAGGGCAAAAAAAATGACAGCGCTTTGTTATTTGCATTTAACAGGTGATGGTTTTATAAGTATTTTTACATTAAAGCCCGATACTATATGGCCGCACTCTAAACAAAAATAATCATGCCGACAAATAATTCATTACAAAACAAAGCCGAAATTTTCCGCAACCTTCATCAGCGTACGGGTATTTTTGTTGCACCCAATCCGTGGGATGCAGGCTCGGCCAAAGTACTGGAAAGCCTGGGCTTCGAGGCGTTGGCCACTACCAGCGCCGGGCTGGCATTTTCGCTCGGGAGACCTGATGGCTATGCCTCCGTAACCCGTGAGGAAACCTTACAAAATGTAAGGGACATTATAGCTGCCACCAGTTTACCTGTATCTGCCGACCTGGAAAATGGCTTTGGCCACAACCCTGAAACTTGTGCCGAAACCATTCGCCTTGCCGCAGCGGCTGGCCTGGCAGGCGGATCGATAGAGGATGCTTCAGGAAATCCTGATGATCCTATCTATTCATTTGACCAAGCAGTTGAGCGTGTAAAGGCTGCGGTTGCTGCCGCGCGCAGCTTGCCTTACGCATTTACGCTTACGGCACGGGCTGAAAACCTGATACATGGCCGTCCCGATCTGAAAGATACCATTCGCCGCCTCGAAGCTTTTGCTGATGCCGGCGCTGATGTATTATTTGCCCCCGGCTTAAAGACACGCGAAGAAATTGAAGCCGTTGTAAAAGCAGTGGCGCCCCACCCGGTAAATGTGGTAATGGGGCTTTCAGGTGGCAACTTCTCGCTGGAATTGCTTGCAGAGATAGGTGTTAAGCGCGTAAGCCTTGGTTCAACGCTTATACGGGCAGCTTACGGGGCTTTCTTCAGGGCGGCCGAAGAAATACGTGCGCAAGGTACATTTGCCTTTGCCAATGAGGCCAAACCTTATGCTGATATAAATAATCTATTCAAATAAAATAGGCCGGTCGATACGGCCAGCCTATATATTTTAAAAAACTATTTTTAGTGGATCTTGTAGATTATAACTTCCTTTTCACTTCTACATTTTCGTAAGCTTCAACTATGTCGCCCACTTCAATGTTGTTAAAGTTCTGTATATTCAAACCGCACTCATAGTTAGCGCTTACTTCCTTCACATCATCTTTAAAGCGTTTCAGTGAGGCCAGTTCGCCGGTGTATATCACCACGCCCTCGCGGATGATACGTATTTTGCTGTTACGGGTAATCTTACCATCAAGCACCATACAACCTGCAATGGTACCTACCTTGCTTATCTTAAAGGTTTCGCGTATTTCAACGTTAGCTACTATCTTCTCTTCAAAAGTTGGTGCAAGCATACCTTCCATCGCGGCTTTTATCTCATTTATGGCGTCATAAATAATTGAATAAAGCCTGATGTCTATCTGCTCAGCTTCAGCCAGTTTTCGTGCGCCGCCTGATGGCCTTACCTGGAAACCGATAATGATAGCGTCAGATGCCGAAGCCAGCAATACGTCTGATTCCGAGATTTGTCCAACCGCTTTCGAAATAATATTTACCTGTATCTGTTCGGTAGAAAGTTTCAGCAACGAATCTGATAACGCTTCGATCGAACCATCCACGTCGCCTTTAACGATAATGTTAAGTTCCTTAAAGTTACCAACTGCCAAACGGCGGCCAATTTCATCAAGCGTGATATGTTTCTGTGTACGTAAACCCTGCTCACGTTGCAATTGCAGGCGTTTGTTAGCAATTTCTCGTGCCTCAGTTTCTGTTTCCAGCACGTTAAATTTATCGCCCGCAGTTGGTGCACCCTGCATACCCAGCACCTGTACCGGTGTCGATGGGCCCGCAAACTCAACCCTTTGCCCGCGTTCATTGGTCAATGCCTTAACACGGCCGCTGTAGCAACCGGCTAATATAGGGTCGCCCACTTTTAAGCGGCCTGCCTGTACCAAAATAGTGGTAACAATACCACGGCCCTTATCCAAAGCAGCCTCTATAACCGTACCCACAGCACGTTTATTCGGGTTGGCTTTAAGTTCGAGCAATTCTGCTTCAAGCAATACTTTTTCCAACAGCAGATCTACACCCAAGCCGGTTTTGGCCGAAATTTCCTGCGATTGGTATTTACCGCCCCATTCTTCAACCAAAATATTCATGGTTGATAATTGCTCGCGCACCTTATCGGCATTAGCACCTGGTTTATCAATTTTATTGAACGCGAAGATGATAGGCGCGCCGGCAGCCTGCGCGTGGTTTATAGCCTCGCGGGTTTGCGGCATCACGCTGTCATCGGCAGCTATTACTATAATTACAATATCTGTAACCTGTGCACCCCTGGCACGCATGGCGGTGAACGCCTCGTGGCCCGGTGTATCCAGGAATGTTATTTTACCTTTATCGCCCGGCAGGGTTACCTCATAAGCACCAATATGCTGGGTTATACCACCCGCTTCACCGCCTATAACGTTGGTTTTACGTATAAAATCCAGTAACGATGTTTTACCGTGGTCAACGTGGCCCATAATGGTCACAATTGGCGCGCGTGGTATCAAATCTTCCGGATTATCAGGCTGATCAAGGTTAGCTTCCTCGTCCTGTGGTTTAACAAACTCAACCTGGTAACCAAATTCATCGGCCACAATAGCCAGCGTTTCGGCATCAAGCCTTTGGTTAATGGATACGAACATACCCAAGCTCATACAGGTTGAAATGATCTGTGTTACCGGAACGTCCATCATCGAAGCCAGTTCGTTTGCTGTAACAAACTCTGTAACCTTCAATATTTTCGATTGCAGTTCTTCTTCCATTGCCAATTCCTCGGCACTGGCGGCTACATCATCACGTTTCTGGCGGCGGAATTTTGCACGCTGTGCAAATTTACCCGACTTACCTGCACCGCTTAAACGGGCAAGTGTAGCTTTTATTTGATCTTGTATATCTTTTTCCGATGGTTCTTCCTTAGGGGTTGAACTATGCGAAGGTGCATTTCTGTTGTTCCTGAAGTCGGGGCGATTTCCACCACCACCCTGGCCACCACCTTGCGGATTATTCGGCCTGTTCCTGAAATCAGGGCGATTAGGGTTTATGGTACCTGTTGGCGCCTGCCCCTGCCCTGCCGGCGGATTTTGCCCGCCCTGCTGGTTGCCACCGCCTTCTTTACGTTTACGTTTGCGCTTATGATCGGCAGCGCTGTTGCTTGATGAAGCTACAGGGTTACGTTTCTGCGCGCTTGGTAATTGTATTTTACCAATAATGTTCGGGCCGGTCAAACGCTCGGCCTTGGCACGTATTACCTCATCATCCTGTGGTTCATCAGCAGGCTGTGCTTCAACAGCAGGCTGCGCTTCAACAGGTGCTTCGGCCTTAGGGGCTTCCGGGGTAATTTCTTCTTTTTTAACCTCGGCTACCGGTTCAGGTTTTTCTTCAGGGGCTGCCTGCTGTTTAGGTTCGGGGGTTGGCTCAGGGGCCACTTCCTTTTTAACCTCGGGCGTTTCTTTTTTCTCGGTAACCTGCGGCCTTGCATTAAGGTTGTTCAGGTCAATGTTGCCTACAACTTTTACGCCCGGTAACGTTGGTTGAGTTGTTTCCTCGGCCTTTTTTACTTCAGGCTCGGGTTTTGGCTTTTCAACTACCGGCTGGTGGGCATAATTGCCCGCGTTTTTGATCAGTATCTCTTCGTTCTCAAAATCACGTGAACGGCGGAACTCGGCAGGCTTATCGGCTTGTCCGGGCTCATCCTTTCTTATCTTGCCAATGTTTATCTGTTTGGCTTCCTCTTTGATACTTTTGTCAAAAGCAAATTCCTTTAACAAAGCACTATACATGTCGCCGTTTAGCTTGGCCATGGGCGATTTTTCGATCTTGTAACCCTTGGTTGCTAAAAAGTCGACAATGGTACCTGTACCAATGTTAAGCTCTTTTGCCGCTTTAATTAAATTTATGCTTTTGTCTTCTGACATTTAATAGATTTTCTTTCTTCTGCTTTATTTTTCTGCAAAATTACGATTTTAATTTTGCTTATTGTGCTTATTCAAACTCAGCTTGCAATATTGATAACACTTCTTTAACAGTTTCTTCTTCCAAATCGGTGCGTTTCACCAATTCTCCAACTGTTAATGCCAGTACTGATTTTGCTGTATCTAAACCAATGCGTTTAAATTCATCCAATATCCAGCTTTCAATTTCGTCTGAGAATTCTTCAATATCCACATCTTCATCCTGCTCGTCGGCTTCGCGATAAACATCTATCTCATAGCCGGTTAACTTACCTGCAAGCTTAATGTTATGCCCGCCACGACCAATAGCTAATGATACCTGGTCGGGTTTTAAATACACCGCCGCGGTTTTCTTTTCATCATCTAATTTAATAGAAGTGATCTTAGCCGGCGACAATGCGCGCTGTATATATAACTGTAAATTATTCGTATAGTTTATTACGTCGATATTTTCATTTTTTAGTTCACGAACGATACCATGTATGCGCGAACCCTTCATACCAACGCAGGCACCAACCGGGTCAATACGGTCGTCGTATGATTCAACCGCTACTTTAGCGCGCTCGCCTGGTTCGCGTACAATTTTCTTAATGGTGATCAAACCATCAAAAATCTCGGGCACTTCCTGCTCAAACAAACGCTGTAAAAACTCAGGAGCTGTACGCGAGATGATGATCTTTGGGTTGCTGTTCAGCATATCTACCTTGCTCACTACCGCTTTCACGCTATCGCCTTTTTTAAAGTAATCAGCCGGTATCTGTTCCGATTTTGGCAGCAACAATTCGTTGCCTTCATCGTCAAGCACCAAGGTTTCTTTTTTCCAAACCTGGTAAACTTCGCCGGTTACTATTTCACCTACACGGTCTTTATATTTTTTAAATATCTCGTCTTTCTCCAGTTCCAAAATTTTCGAAACCAGGGTTTGGCGGGCAGCCAGTATAGCACGGCGGCCAAAGCTTTCCAGTGTTATCTGTTCAATGTACTCATCGCCTACTTCCAGGTCGGGGTCCAATGTTTTTGCTTCAGCTAATTCAATTTCCAGGTCATCATCCTCACTAAAACCATCTTCCATCACTATACGTGTGCGCCATATTTCAAGGTCACCATTGTCGGTGTTAACAATTACGTCGCAATTTTCGTCATTACCGTATTTTTTACGGATCATGCTCCTGAAAACGTCCTCAAGAACGCTCATCATGGTTGGGCGATCAATGTTTTTGAAATCTTTAAATTCCTGAAAAGAATCAATTAAATTAATATTGCTCATTTTCTTTCCTACTTGAATGATATTAAAACTTTTGTTTCTGTTATTTGCTCAATCGGGATCACACTTTCAATTGTTGAAGCCTTTTTCCCTTTTTCTTTTACTTTTTCTTCAATTATTACCGCGTCTTCTGTAAGCGCGCTTAGTTTACCTTCTTTTTTACTGCCATCGGCAAGTTTTATTGCCAGCTCGCGGCCTATATTTTTGGTGTACTGCCTTATTTGTGTAAGCGGTGTATCCAAACCCGGCGATGAAACCTCCAAATTATATGGCATATCTATTGTATTTTCCTCTTCAAGTTTAAAACCCACGTACCTGCTTATGGCCGCACAATCACTTATCCCTATCCCTTTATCGCCATCAAGCAATATGATCAGTTTTCCGTTGGCGTGCATTTTTACGTCAACCAAAAACAGATCAGGACGTGCGATTTCCGCTATCTTTTCCCCAACCAGTTCCGCAACTCTTTTTTCAATATTCATAAATCTGTATTGTATTCGCGACAGCTATTGATGACTGCCGAAAAATAGATTGGTAAACTAAAAGAGGGGGCAAATCGCCCCCTCCATTTAATTTTATGCAAATATACTACATTTTTTTGTAGTTGCAAAGTGATTATCGCTTAAAAATCAAATCAATGTAAGGCGTTTTGCCCAATTTTTTCCGCTTTTTTATAAAATCCCATCCCGTATTGCCTTCGCCGTATTGATAGTACCGTACAAAATAAACCGTTTGCTTTGTAAAGGGTGTATCGGGCGTAAATAATATCCTACTGCCGTTCACTACATATTTCCCGGGCTGAAGGGGTTGAAGATCCTTCATATCGGTATCGGCGGGCATACGATAAACCGGTATAAGGGTTTGCCATACCGTTGCTATGGTATCACGGTTTATTTCCTGCAGCACATCCTCCGCAATGCCTGTTACTTGCAGGCTGCATCCGCCATTGGCTAAACTTATTTTAATAACGTTATTCTGCTGTTTTGAACCACAGCCTAACAGCATTATCACAAATACGAATATCGTTTTTTTCATACAGATGATGCTTCACCATGTTAAGATTAGTATGGCAAAAAAGAGGCATTAATTTTTCACCCTTAACGTACCTTCAAACAGCTTAAAAATGCGTTTATACTCGTCTGTCCAGCTGCTGGGTTGTTCAAAGGCATGGTCTTCTACCGGGTATGGGGCCAGCCACCAGTTATCTTTGTGCAGCTCGATCAAACGCTGGGTAAGGCGCACTATATCCTGGAAATTAACGTTCTGGTCAACCATGCCATGCAGCATTAGTAAATTACCTTTCAATCCATCGGCAAAATATATAGGCGAGCTTAGGCGATAGGCTTTTTCATCGTTATAAGGTTCATTCAAAATATTGTCGGTGTAACCATGGTTGTAGTGCGCCCAATCCGTAACCGAGCGTATGGCAGCACCCGAGGTAAATACGCCGGGCGCGGTAAACATGGCCATCAGCGTCATAAAACCGCCGTACGAACCGCCGTAAATACCTACATGCTTAGGGTTCACGCCATAATTATCAACCAGGAATTTAACCGCGTCAACCTGGTCGCTCAGATCTTTGCCGCCCATGTGGCGGTAGATGGCCGTGCGCCAATCGCGGCCATAGCCCGCGCTGCCTGAGTAATCAATATCCATAACTGTATAGCCCTTATCGGCCAGCAGGTTATTGAACATATATTCGTGCGAATAATAGCTCCATGAGTAGGTTACATTTTGCAGGTAACCGGCGCCATGCACAAATATAACGGCAGGTTTTGCCGGGTCGGGGGTTTTAGGCACATATAAATGCGCGTAAACATCGCTGCCATAGCGGTTTTTAAAAGTTATAATAGGCACATCGCGCCATGGGTACGCGTTAAAATCGGCGGTTGTGCCGTGGGTTATCTGTACAGCTTTTGCCCCCGGCTTGTTTGGCTGTAAATACAGTTCCCAGGGCTTATTGGTATACGAATAATGTATAGCCAGCCATTTTTCATCAGGCGAAAGCGTTACATCATTCTCTCCTTTCATTGATGTTAGCTTAACCGGTTCGCCACCCGTAACCGGCAAACGGTAAAACTGGTAATTACCCGGCTGCTCAATATTCGCATTAAAATAAAAGGTTTTTTTATCATTCGATAATTGCAGGCTCTGCACTTCCCATTTACCGCTGGTGAGTTGTTTTTTGTCGCCCGTGGTTATATCACCTACATAAATATGCGTGTAACCGCTGGCCTCGCTCTGGTAATAATAATGCGTATTATCCAGCCAGCCTATGGTGCTATCATCAATACCCGGCGCGCCGTCTACCCAGGCATCGTTGTGCTGGCGGTCGAGGATGCTTAAATTGCCTGTGGCGGCATCCAGTTTCATTATCCAGCGGTCCTTATTATCCAGCGCATCCACAATGGTTAAAGCATACCGGCTGTCATCGCTCCAAAATGGGCCTGAAATGGCTACCTCTCGGTCGGCATTCAATTTAGTGCGCTCGGCCAGTTCTTTGGGGTAATCCTTTACATAATCGGGCAGGTCTTTTATACCCGGTATATTTTGGGTGATGATCTTATAAACCGTATCGCGCTGCGTATCATAAACAAACGATTCATAGCTAGCCTGCGGGCCGCCAACTTTTGAGCGGTTGGGAATATCCTCGGTATAGCCGCTGGCAGTAACATAATCGGGCACGTTGCCTATTTTTTCTCCATTTGCTTGTTTAATGAGTTGATAGGTAATAAAACGACCATCCGGACTAACTACCACACTGCTTACATCTTTGCCACCGGTAACCAGTTCCTTTAATTTTTTGGGGGCGAGAGCCTTCCGTTCCGCGGCATCAAGGGTTTTATCCTTTTCTTTTACCTTAATAATGTCAAACAATTCCAATTGTTCGGCCTTCAGCCATTTGGCCTGCTCATTATCCTCGTTATCTTCTCCTCCCCCTTTTTTTGATGCCGATTTTACAAAATTGGTGAGCTGATCCAATTCTGTGCCGCCCAATTTCAATGCATACAGGTTATCGCCTTTGGTAAAAAATATTTTATCCTCGCGGGAGTTGAAATAGGGGTCGCTTTTGCGTTCAGTCGTATTGGTTAGCTGCTGTATTCTGCCTGTTTTAATATCCTCTAAAAATATATCGCCGCCTTTAGCGTATACTTTCATGGTGTGCTTTTTGTTCCAGGTGCCGTAACCGGGCAGGTCGCGGCGCTCCTCGATACTAACTTTTTGAGGCGTAATATTACTGGTTGTTATGCTGAAGTGTTCGCCTCTTTCCTGGTGATCAGGGCTCAACTCAAAATATATCTTCTTGCTATCATCGCTCCAACTGATGTGTGATGGCATTAAACCTATCCACCTGGTGTCGCTCATTATTTTTTCAACAGACAGGGTATCGGGCTTTTGTGCAAATGTGTTGGCGCAGGCAGCTACAAACAGCAGGGTAAGGAGTTTTTTCATCGAGGTTAGTTATGGTTGAATGGTGGATCAACTAATTCACAATATTAGTAAATTTAACTATGGAATTAAAGGGCACAAGTTTTCCGCTGTGTTAATTCACGATCCGACCATCCAAATCCACTGTCCTCGCAAACGGGTTCAAATATTTATTGGCCAGTATGGCAAATTCGCGCCGTGTGATGGGCCGTTCCAAATCAAAAGCCGATTTGAACTTATATTGTTCTGTCCATGCCTTTTCTATCATTCTTTGCAAATTATCAGGGTCAGTAAGCGTAAGCTCACTGATGAATGATAGCAAATTGCCTACAGTAAATTCCTTACCCGGTTTTTCACGGTTGAACCATAAAAAGGCGCGGGTGTAAGTTTCTTCCATTACTGGTTTTATTTCGGCGGTGGTGACTATGGAATCGGGCATGAACAAAAATTGTGGTTTGCCATCTATACTCTTTTGTTTCCCTTTTAACATTCCTGTGGCACAAACCTGCTGTATGGAACGCCAGTATGGGTCACCGCTTATATCGGTAAAAGGCAACAAATATCCTTTAAAATCCAATAACTCCACCTGTATGGCCCGCACATTTAAATTGGCAGTTGTGGTTTTGAAAAAAGCACAATAGGCAGCTGTTACGCCTGCGCCCTGGCCTAATGCTAATTGATCCCCTAATTTATTTGCACCAGGTAACAGGTCGCCAATGAATAATAAATTATCAGCGCCTTTTACAATTAAAGCTTTTATCGGTACTATATATCCCGGCAATGGCGGATAATTATTCGCAGCTAAAGCATCAAGCCCCACACCTACATCACCAGTTGCAATTGAAGTACGGTATTCTTTTGCTTGTGCTACAGTTTGCACTACATCAAGCTCGGTATATTTAAGTCCGGCAGCCTTCACAACTGTTCCGTTTTCAGTCGCGTCAACAACAACTCTTGGCTTTAACATTTCGGTTTTGCCATTAACGCTGATCACTACTCCCCAGCGATCATCATCCTTTTTTATCGATACAAATTTTGTGTTGTTATCAATGCTTAGATTTTTTACCGTGTCGGCATTTTGTATAAATACTCTCTCCTGTTGCACCAACACCGTCTTCACCTTACTCCTCGCGCATTGAATAGCAGCCGCCACCCCGCTTGGCGTACCGCCGATCACCACCACATCGGTTTTTATAGTTTGGGAATAAGCAACAGAGAAATGCAGAAAAAGCAATAAAGCGGCTAACCTTTTTATCATCAATTTAAAATATACTGAACGCTAAAATAACCTAAAGCTTGCTGAACATTAAAATTATATCTAATTTAACTTTTTTAAGCGCCATGACTGAAGACCTAATGAAATACCCGACCGGGAAATTTGTACCCCCGGCGTCATACACCACCGACGACCTGCATCGCTGGACAAACGATATTAAAGTGCTGCCCGGCAAAATGCGCCAGGCCGTTATCAGCTTGAATGAGAAGCAACTGGATACGCAGTACCGTACCGGTGGCTGGACATTGCGCCAGGTAGTGCATCATGTAGCTGATAGTCACCTTAATTCGCTTATCCGTTTTAAACTGGCCTTAACCGAAGACAACCCTACCATAAAACCTTACGAAGAAGCCTATTGGGCCCTGCAACCTGATTACCGTCTGCCGGTTGAATCATCATTAAGGATACTGGAAGGTGTACACATTCATTGGGTGGCATTACTGGAAAGCTTTACTGAAAACGAATGGAACCGCACCTTCACCAATCCCGAATCGGGCAAAACATTAACGCTTAAACTGGCGCTGGGGCTGTACGCATGGCATGGCAAACACCATCTGGCGCATATTACTGAAACGGTAAAAAAGTTCTAACGTACGTAGAGATGCGATACCTCGCGTCTATTACTGATAACACAGGAGACGCAAAGTATTGCGTCTCTACAAAAATCAATTGTCATTTCTTCGCTACGTTTGGTTTGGGCATTCAAAACTGTTAGCTATTCTTAAACAAATTACTAAATTCGCCTATGCAATCGATTTCTTAATGCTGCCGAAATGTACATAACACTCATTATCCTTAACTGCATATTCTTTCTGTCGTTCGTGGTATTTGCTTACCTCAATTTAAACGACGTAGATCCCTGGCTGTGGGTACCTATATATATGAGTGCCGCCATTTGTTGCGGCCTGGCAGTTTTTCAATGGTATTATCCATCAGTTTATATTTTACTGATGCTATTTTACCTGGTTTATGCCGGTATATTATTTTTCGCCAAAGACGGCGTGCGCGATTGGATATTCAAATACAAAAAAGAGAGCCTTGTACAGGAAATGCAGGCCACCAAGCCCTACATTGAACAAACCCGCGAATTTTTTGGTCTACTGATCATTACCGGGGCATTGATAATTAACTATTTGGCTGCTATAAATATTTTGTAAGATGTTTGGGTATGATGTAGTCGGGATGAAGGATTTGCTTTGGGAATTTATCGTAACCAATACCACTGCTGAAACACAAGAATGGCTGCAAAAAATGGGCGACACGCAAAACGGCGCCGCTAATTTTAATACTGCATTTATACTTATCCCGCGAAAAACAGGAAAAGCCATCATACAACTTAGCCACAAACAAAAAGAAAAACTTGCCGCTATCCGTAATGATTTTTCGGTTATAGGCTGGTCGGTCGACAGGCTTTGCCGGCTTTGGCTGTTACTTCAATTAGATGATACTGATAGGGACAAATATTTTCGCACGATAGAGAACCTGTTTTTATCAGCAGAAATGAATGAACTGGTAGCTTTATACTCGGCGCTACCTTTATTAGCTTACCCTGAAATGTGGATTAAAAGATGTGCCGAAGGTATCCGAAGTAATATTGCCGGGGTGTTGGAAGCCATCATGCTGCACAATCCCTACCCGGCTGAGAACCTGGAACAAAATGCCTGGAACCAAATGGTATTGAAGGCCTTTTTTACCGAAAAGCAGGTTCAGTTAATTATAGGGTTAGATGCAAGAGCCAATAAAGAACTGGCCTACACGCTTGCCGATTATGCAAAAGAGCGCTGGGCCGCCGGCCGAAAGGTTAACCCGATGCTATGGCGGTTAGTAGGAAAATTTATTGACGAAAAACTATTTAACGACATACTGATAGGGCTAACCCACAATGATGTAACAGAGAAAAATGCCATCGCGTTAGCTGTTAAAGAATCATCCTATCAACCTGCAAAATACCTTTTTAAAGGCGATATAGGGGTAGCGAATTGGGATAGTTTTATTGTTTAATATTTAATAACTCACAGCAAAGCCGTTTTCAACTTTATACTTTTAACTTTCAACTTTTAACTCAGAAAAGATGTGTTGTAATTCGATTGAGAACAGGAAGGAAAAATTTGGCGACCCGGTTGCATTTAACCTGGATGCCATAAAGGGGATGAAGTTTTTCGACCCGCATGTGCATATGACCTCGCGCACTACCGATGATTACCAGGCCATGGCCGATGCAGGTATCGTGGCACTGATAGAGCCTGCATTTTGGCTGGGACAGCCGCGAACGGGATTGGATAGTTTCAGAGATTATTACAGCAGTTTGATCGGCTGGGAAAGGTTCCGGTCGTCGCAGTTTGGGATAAAGCATTATTGTACCATCGGGCTAAATTCCCGCGAGGCCAACAACGAAGCTTTAGCCGAACAGGTGATGGAAATGCTGCCGTTATTTGTTTACAAAGAAGGCGTGGTTGGCATTGGTGAAATAGGTTTCGACGACCAAACCGCCGCCGAAGAAAAATACTACCGCCTGCAACTGGAACTGGCAAAAGAAGCCGGCTTACCCGTGCAGATCCACACACCACACCGTGATAAAAAGAAAGGCACCCAACGCAGTATGGACATCGCCATAGAGCATGGCATCGACCCCTACATGGTCATCATCGATCATAACAATGAGGAAACGGTAGAGGAAGTTTTAGACCGTGGATTTTGGGCAGCATTTACCATTTATCCGTTTACAAAAATGGGTAACGAGCGTATGGTGGAAGTCGCCAAGCAATATGGACCCGAACGCATTATGGTAAACTCCGCCGCCGATTGGGGTATCAGCGACCCCCTGGCCGTTCCCAAAACCGCAGCTTTAATGAAGATGCGCGGCTTGAGTGATGCCGATATTGAACTCATCACTTATAGCAATGTTATCACGGCATTCGGACAAAGCGGACAGATAGATACAGCCGATTTTGCCACCGTGAAAAATATCGACCAAAGTGAAAAGTTCGAAGGCAATACCATTTTACGCGGCGGCCAGCAGCCACGCATCGATAAATCATCCATAATTATCAGTTAATTTGAAAAAGGCATTTGTTTACCTGCGCATAGTGCGCCCGGCTAACGTTGTAACTTCGGTTGCCGACGTGCTGGCGGGCATTGCCATTTCAGGTGCTTTGGCTTTTCGATTTTTGGCGATAAGCTATTGGCACGAGATTGTACTGCTATGCCTTTCAACCGCCTGCCTGTATGCCGGCGGCATAGTTTATAACGATGTGTTTGACGCAGAACTTGATGCCGTTGAGCGGCCGGAACGCGCCATTCCAAGCGGAGCTATCTCCCTGACAGCCGCCAAACAATTCGGTTTTATTTTATTGGTTATAGGGATAACGCTGGCGGGCATTTGTGGCGAGGAATCTGGTTTTATAGCCATCGGTATCACTCTGTTTGCTTTATTGTATGATAAATGGGGAAAACACAACAACCTGCTTGGCCCGCTTAATATGGGCATTTGCCGGGGGCTGAATTTATTGCTGGGTATAAGCATTGTGTCCATTTCACTGCACCAATGGTACCTGCTGGGGATAGTGCCAATTATCTACATTTATTCTATTACCATGATCAGCCGCGGCGAGGTACATGGCAGCAATAGACAAAATTTATATATCGGTGGCTTGCTATATATAATAGTTATATCGGCTATTTTATACTTTGCAAATCTAACAGGGCAGCTATTGTTATCACTTATTTTTATTGTGCCTTTTGCGGTTATGATATTCAGGCCGCTGATAAAAGCCATACAACAACCCATTGGTAAAAACATTGGCGCGGCGGTTAAAGCAGGTGTAATATCATTAATATTGATGGATGCCGCCTGGGCGGTTACTTTTGGTACCTGGGTGCCCGCGCTGGTTATCGCATGCCTGTTACCCATATCCATGTGGCTGGCGAAAATTTTCGCCGTTACTTAATTATTTTGACAAAACAGCGTTATAGTTTAAATGGAACATTTGCACCAATCATTTACGATAAAATACGAATACAATGTTTTTTTTACATCGGGCCTTTTCGCTGTTGAGAATCCGCTGTTGAATGATTTTTTATTGGCAACCAAATCCGGCGCTGTTAAAAAAATATTATTTGTGGTGGATAAAGGAGTGGCTAATACAAATCCTGAACTCATCGGCCAGATAAAAAAATACTTCACCCAATACAATTCGGTACAATTAATACAAGATATCATTATCGTGCCGGGTGGCGAAGTGGTAAAAAACAGCACACAATACTTTGAGCAGGTTGTACAAGCCGTAAACACTTATGGTATCGACCGCCATTCGTACATTGTTGCTATTGGCGGCGGTGCAGTATTGGATATGGTGGGTTATGCCGCTACGGTAGCGCACCGTGGGGTTAAACATATTCGTATCCCTAGTACAGTTTTATCACAAAATGATTCGGGTATTGGTGTTAAGAACGGCATCAATTATTTCGATAAGAAAAATTTCTTAGGCACCTTCGCTCCACCGGTTGCTGTGTTTAATGATGACACTTTTTTAACCACACTAAGCGATCGCGACTGGCGCTCTGGTATATCCGAAGCCATTAAGGTAGCGTTGATAAAAGACCAGGAGTTTTTTGAGTGGATTGAATACAACATGGTTGAGCTGGGCCAGCGCGATTTGACCGTAATGAACCTGCTCATCTGGCGTTGTGCAAAATTACATCTGGAGCATATTTCCGGCGCCGACCCGTTTGAGAGCGGTTCATCGCGCCCGTTGGATTTTGGACACTGGAGCGCACATAAACTGGAATATTTAACCAATTTTGAGATACGCCATGGCGAGGCAGTTGCCATGGGCATAGCTTTGGATACGGTTTATTCGCACTTATCAGGTCGTTTATCCGCAAGTGATTGCCAGCGTATAATACAGCTTTTGCAGCAGCTTGGCTTTAAGATAACCCATCCGCTATTACAGGTTGATGGTGCTGATAGCCCGATATTGCTTGGGTTACAGGAGTTCCGCGAACATTTAGGCGGTGAATTGACTATTATGCTATTAAACGAAATCGGCGAGGGTGAGGAAGTGCATGAGATTGATAATGAAATATTAAAACAGGCGGGTAAATTGCTGCTGGATATGCAGTTTGCTGTGCAGAAATAAACCCTTTTATAACCCTCTTTCCGCCGCAGGCGAAGAGAGGGTGGTCGAGCGAAGCAACGACCGGGTGAGTAAAATAGCAGAGCGGTGTTTAATGCGCTACGTATTAACTCACCCGACTACGCTGCGCTGGTCGACCTCTCTTCCGCTGCGCGGTAAAGAGGTAAAAAAATAAACTTTGTAATGAAAACACCCACCGCCCACTTAACCTACTGCACCAACATATACGCCGGAGAATCCTGGGCGGAACATTTTACCGCTCTGCAAAAAAACTTCCCCCAAATAAAGAAAACATTATCGCCTGATGCACAGATGGGGATAGGTTTACGGCTATCCAATATTGCGAGTATTGATCTGCAGGATGAAGTTAAATTGCAAGAATTTCAGCAATGGCTAATAGAAAACAATGCTTATGTTTTCACGATGAATGGTTTCCCTTATGGCGGGTTTCACCATACAGTTGTGAAAGACCAAGTGCATACGCCTGACTGGACAACGGATGACCGTTTAAACTACACACTGCGGCTATTTCATATTTTAGCTAAGCTATTGCCTGAGAATATGGAGGGCGGTATATCCACTTCGCCATTAAGCTATAAACCGTGGTTTGCTAACGCGACGGAAAGGGAACAAGCTACATCCATCGCCACAAAAAACATTGTAAAAGTTGCTGAAGAATTGCACAAAATAAAGCAGTCGACCGGCGTTACCATGCATTTGGATATCGAACCCGAGCCCGATGGTTTTTTAGAATCGGGCAGAGAATTTATAGATTGGTTTGAGAACAACTTGTTAAATGCTGAAACAACGTTATCTGAAGATGAGCTCAAACAACACATCAATTTATGTTATGATGTTTGCCATTTTGCTATTGGTTATGAGCCACATGCTGAAATTATAGAGGAACTAAATACCAAAGGAATTAAAGTAGGTAAGATACAGATCAGCGCGGCATTAAAAGCACCGATGCCTGATGTTGGTGAACGTACTGAAATTATTGATGCTATTTCAAAATATAACGAACCAACTTATTTGCACCAGGTTATTGCGCGATGCAGCGATGGCAGCCTTATCCGTTACCCCGACTTACCACAGGCGTTGGCCGATGGTGATGATCCGGCTGTAACAGAATGGCGTGCGCATTTTCATGTGCCGATATTTGTTGAGGCTATGGGGTTGGTGAAGTCGACCCAAAGTGATATTGTGCAGGTGCTGGACATACAAAAGAATGAACCGTTTACTGATCATCTGGAAGTGGAAACCTATACATGGGAAGTGTTGCCGGATGAATTGAAAGCGCCGTTGGATGGATCGATTGTGAGGGAGTTGGAGTGGGTTGTGGATAGATTAAAAAGTTAAAAATTTTGTCATTTCCTTTAGATTAGCTTCAACAAAATAAACGGGTTATTATTATTGTTGAAGCTTTCTTTTTGCTTCTTTTTCTTTGTTAATAACCTCGAATTTTGTGGATAAAGTTAACAGCGGTAAAGGCGCATTAT